>OJJU01000006.1_pt1 | contig 116312 bp, 95 predicted proteins | sample 1596141 | NCBI WGS metagenome assembly OJJU01 (sample SAMEA4350150, study PRJEB24818) | metagenome | biome: human; feature: gut; material: faeces | place: Denmark | collected 2013-09
CTCCACACCCACCCCGGTATTATCAAACTTCTTTGCAATATAAACAACAAGTCTTAAATTATGCTCGATCAGAATTGATTTGGCTTCATCCTCATACTCCGTGCCAAGGTCGCTGATCACTGCATTCTCCTTATCCGCCTCAAGAGGCGGTGGCAGCACCTCACTTCCTCCGATATAGTGTACATCTCCCTGCCTTCCTGTAAGAAATCCTGCTTCTCTCCGATATATCTTAAACTGGAATCTTCCTGGCATTGCAACCTTAAAAACCATAACTGCTCCTCCTATAAAAACCACTGCTGTGGCAGAATCATCTGATATTTCTTCCTTCCGGACACACGCTCTCTGCACACGGCAATCATCACCTGCTTAAGGCGTCTTCTGCCCGTTTCCTCCTCCAGCTGTATTTCTTCTATTTCATAGGCATCCAGCATTCCTCTTTCTGTTCCTATACTGTGAAAGGGAATGATCCTGTATTTCTCAGGTCTTTTGCAGTGGCTCATTTTTTCAAAGCACACCTCATCCAGTACTGCCACCGGCTTTCTGCTGACGGGCTCAATCAGCCCGTTCCCGGTATCGATCAGTCCTGTTATGGCGAAATTCCCGTCATCCCCGGGAAGCCATACCCTGCAGAAATGTGTCTGCATTTTTCTCTGCTTCCAGTCCTGCAAAAAAGCCGCAAGTCCATATATTGCCATGCCCGAAAGCATAAGCAGATCTCCCTGGACTCTTATGCTGTTTTCCAGGAGAAGACGCTTTACGAACAGCATGCCTCCACCCAGGAAAAATGCAAAGGTGAAATAAAGCAGCATCCCTGTAAGCAGTTCTTTTCCTTTCTGAAAAGGTGCTGTGATCTTCAGCATGAGCAGTGCTGTGATCACTTTTACAAAGATCCCGGAAAGCAGGCTTCCTGGCAGGCACAGGGTAATACAGTACATCCCTGCTCCTGCCGCTGCCCCGCCCATGACCCGAAAAAAAGTGGTAGATTTCCTAAGGGTCTTAAGGATCAGTCTCAGGATCAGAAAATCAGGCACCAGATTATGTAGAAAGATACTGTCAAGATACAGAACTTTTTGCAAGTGTCACCTCTCTTTCCATGGCACTTCATCATTATAATCATTCTGAAGTCCGGATTTTGTCAAAATCCGGACTTCACTCCCATAACTCATCGCAAAAGGAGCCGGGAAACATGTCCGTTTCTGCAAACGGTACACATTCTCCGGCTCCTTTATTCCTTTCCGTGATCACATACTGTAAAAGCTTCTGGCTGCCTTCACAAGCATTCTGATATCCTTCGTTCCTGCTGTTTCCACGCTGGAATGCATGGCAAGCTGTGCCAGCCCGATATCCACACAGGGAATGGAAACCTGTCCTGCAGAAATATTACCAAGAGTAGAGCCACCGGCAATATCAGAACGGTTACAGTATACACTGACAGGCACATCGGCATCCCGGCATACCCTTCTCATGACAGCTTCCGAATACGCATCTGTGGTATACTTTTGTCCGCCATGATACTTGATGACGATACCCCCATTCAGATATGGCCTGTTTCCCGGATCTGCCTTTTCAGGGTGAGCCGGATGCATGGCATGGGCATTGTCTGCGGAGATCATGAAGCTGTCGGCAAGAAGCTGCAGATAAGTGCTTTCAGAAGGATCATACTCTTCACTGATCCGCCGCAGGGTGTCCCTCAGAAATGTAGAAGCTGCACCCTGCTTGGTAAGGCTTCCCACCTCCTCATTATCAAAAAGCGCATAAACATTTATATACTCCTTACTATCACCCTTCAGAAACCCCTTAAGGCTTCCATATGCACAGGCAAGATCATCCAGTCTTGGAGAAATGATCAGTTCTTTCGAAGCTCCTGCAAGTCTTCCTTTTTCCCTGACATATAAGAACAATTCCTTCCCAAGAATATCTTCCCTCTTCACGCCGGCATACTGTGCCACCTTGTCCATCAGGATATCGCCAGCCTTCTTTTCCTTTCCTTCCTCTACGGCAAGAAGCGGCTGCAGATCAGTCTGGGGATTATAGGTCAGCTTGTCATTCATGCCACGGTTCATATGAATAGCCACATTGGGGATCACAAGCAGATCCTCATCCACATTCACTGTTTTGGAAAGAAGCTGATCCTCTTTCTGATAGACAATCCTTCCAGCTACAGAAAGACACCTGTCTAACCACGTGGCATGGATCATGCCTCCATATGGCTCCACATTCAGTCTGACATAACCGCCCTCGGTCTTCATCTCCCCTTCACATTTTACCTTAAAGGTGGGAGAATCACTGTGAGATGCCATAATGTGGAAGCCCTTTGGTTTCCCCTCCGGCAGGGTAAATGCTATCAGAGAGGAACCATTCCGCTTCACATAATACCGGTTTTGTTCCGGATCCTTTCTTAATCTTTCTGTAAGACCATAGCCTTCCTTTTCCGAAAGTCCGACAAAGCCTTTCTTCTGCAGGCGCTTCTCTACATTTTCTACAGCATGGAAACAGCTCATGCTCTCTTCTATAAAGGTAAGGCACTCCTGTGCCTCTTTTAATTCTTCCTCATTCATACTCTTTCTCCCATAATAATTGATAAGAGCTGTATATCTGATGATATACAGCTCCTGTGCTTACTTATCTCTTTTATTTCTTCTGCAGGAATCCTGGAATATCTAACGGCTTGTTCTCTACCTTGCTTCTGATATCACCGGGATTGATGATTCCCTGTGCCGGCTTTCTTACAGGTGTCTGTACCTGTCCCTGCATGGGATTCTCAGCCGGAGCTGTGAAAGGTCTGCTCTTCAGATTCACATTCGGGGTAACCGGCTTCACATATTTATTTGCGTAGGTTCCCATATTGGACATTGTCTTGTTATTAGGCAGTGTCTCATCAACCAGACCAGTCGCAATAACAGTAACCTTGCAGGAATCTGTCTTGCTTGCATCATACATGGCACCAAAGATAATATTCACATCATCTCCTGCAAGCTCCTGAACATAGCTTGCTGCATCGGATGCATCTGCCAGGGTAATATCTCCGGATACATTAATGATCACATGGGTAGCACCGGAAATAGTTGTCTCAAGCAGCGGGCTCTCTACTGCCATCTTGACAGCTTCGCTTGCCTTATCATCTCCCTTGCCTTCACCAATACCGATGTGGGCAATACCCTTGTCCTTCATAACTGTCTGCACATCCGCAAAGTCCAGATTGATAACAGCAGGAACATTGATCAGGTCTGTAATACCCTGCACTGCCTGCTGAAGCACCTCATCTGCCTTCTTAAGGGCATCCGGCATGGTTGTCCGTCTGTCTACGATCTCAAGAAGCTTGTCATTGGGAATGATGATCAGCGTATCTACATTATCTTTAATTCTCTCAATACCACTTATGGCATTGACCATACGTGCCTTTGCTTCAAAACGGAAGGGCTTGGTAACAACGCCTACAGTAAGGATACCCATATCCTTGGCAAGCTTGGCCACTACCGGTGCTGCACCGGTTCCGGTTCCGCCTCCCATACCACAGGTTACAAATACCATATCTGCACCCTTCAGTGCTGCGGATATCTCTTCGCTGCTCTCCTCAGCTGCCTTCTCACCGATCTCAGGCTTGGCTCCTGCACCAAGTCCTTTGGTCAGCTTCTCGCCGATCTGCAGGAGCTTTGGTGCCTTGCAAAGCTGTAAGGCCTGCTTATCGGTGTTGATCCCGATAAATTCTACTCCTGTAATATTCTCTTCTACCATTCTATTAACAGCATTATTGCCTGCACCGCCTACACCGACTACAATAATGCGGGCAGCAGACTCAGCGTCGTTTGTCTTAATCTCCAGCAAGATGCTTCCTCCTTCATCATTCCCTAAAAACTCATATAGATTATCATATAATTTTTCCAGTGATTAATCAACCACTAATTTCAGTTTTTCATAAACTTTTTGAAGCCTGTACGTTCTTTTATTCTGTCTTAGAATCCGGCTCAAAAGTTATCGTTTTCGTCTCTTCTGTATAATTTTCCATGCGCAGTGTTCCACTCTTTCCGGTCAGCTCCGGCAGGATATACTGCAGCTCCATCACCTTTTCCTCCAGATTACCGCTGTTACCAAAAGCTGCCTTTACATTTTCAAAATAAAGGGTCAGGGAGTTGTCCGAACCAAAGAAAATCCGGTCTACTATAAGATTATATTTGTTCACAAGCTGGGTTATGCTTAAAATCTCACTGAAAATCTCAGGATTTTCCACAGGAAGTGCCTGATAAAGAACCACATGGTCAAATGTAAGTCCCGTGACCATGGGAATACCCTTTGTTTTTTCAGGAGAGCTTTCCACTACGATCCCATCCTTATCAAAGTACAGATATCTGTCCAGATACTCCACATAACCGGCCAGTGCCTTTTCATAAACTTCTATTTTTACCGTATGAGGATCCAGAACAGAAACGTCCATTTTTTCTACAAACGGAATCCCCTCTATGCTCTTATCCCTGTACTTCAGTGACAGGATCAGGGAATTATTCCCATACCTTCCGCTCATGACCATATCCATGATCTCTTCATTGCTGTAATGGACATTACCCTCCACATAAACATTGGTAACCGTATAATTGGCCGTGATATACCAATAGGCTGCTGCCGTAATGCCGGCAAGCAGGACAAGAACCACAAGCAGAATGATCCCCCATACCGGGAAGCTGCCCTTCTCTCTTTTCCGCTTTTTCGGCTTCTTCCCTGCCTCACCCTCCAGTACACGGAATCTTGGCAGGGACATTGTTGTCATAGGTATATTCGCTTTTTTCTGCTGATTTCTTTTCTTCGTGACTTTTCCTGCCATAATCCTATCCACACACAATATTGATTCCAAGATCCTGCAGATCTCTGCAGATATCCTCATAACCTCTTTCTATAAAGTGCCTGCCTGTCACTGTAGTTTCCCCCTGAGCCATACAGCCTGCGATCACAAGTCCTGCTCCGCCCCGCAGCTCTCCTGCATTTACCAGGCATCCCCGCAGATTTTCCACACCACAGATTCCTGCCATATTACCTTCCGTCCGGATACAGGCTCCCATTTTGCAAAGCTCTCCCACTATCCGGAAACGGTCTTCAAAGATCTTCTCTTCTATTACACTTTTTCCTTCTGCCTTTGACAGAACTGCCATCAGGGGCGACTGCAGATCTGTGGGAAAGCCAGGATATACTTCTGTCCGGATACAGGAAACCGGCTTTTTCACAGGATCTGTCATCACTGTGATCCCCTCTCTGGTGATCATGACCTCTGCTCCCATTTCCCTGGCCAGCCAGATCACGCAGTTCATCTGCATGGCAGGTGCTTCTCTTAAGAAAACATGACCACCGGCTCCAAGGGCTGCCAGCAGATACGTACCTGCCACGATCCGGTCTGCCGGCACCCGGAAACGGGTTCCATGCAGCTTTCTGCCACCTTCGATCAGGATCACACATCCACCGGCACCCTCGATCATGGCGCCGCTTTTACATAAAAACTGACAAAGTGCAACGATCTCCGGCTCTCTGGCTGCATTCTGCAGTACCGTGATCCCCCTTGCCATAACAGCTGTCAATATCACGTTTTCTGTTGCTCCCACACTCGGAAAAGGAAGCGTGATCACATTCCCTGTGAGGTTCCCGGCTCTTGCTGTAAATGCCCCGTCCTTCTCCTCAATATCCACTCCCATTCTGGCCAGTGCTTTCAGATGAATATCAATAGGACGTCTTCCTATCACACATCCCCCGGGATATTCCATGGTAACCTCATGGAATCTTCCAAGCATGGCGCCAAGAAGCATCAGGGACGAGCGCATCCCCGTAACTGATTCCCCTTCCATCATCTCCTTGGATACGTCTCTTGCATCAATCAAAAGTGTACGATCTGCTCTGCTTACCCGGCAGCCGATCTTCTCAAGGAGTTTCTGCATACGGAATACATCCGATATCCTGGGACAATTTTCAATAATACTGATATCTTCTATTAAAAGTGCGGCTGCCATAACCGGCAATACCGCATTTTTAGATCCCTGTATTTTTGTCTCCCCGAAAAGAGCATTTCCTCCTCTTATATGAACAGCATCCAAATTTCATCCACCCTTTGCAGATTAGACCTATTCTACTATATGCTCTTTTTCAGGAAAAGTGTCTGTACGCCTTTACAGATCCTTCAGCTTGATTCCTTTGCCTACACTCAGGACAAGTCCCATTTCGATCAGAAGGAACAGAACTGAGGAGCCTCCGTAGCTGATAAACGGAAGTGAAATACCGGTATTGGGGATCGTATTGGTAACAACAGCAATATTCAGGATCACCTGGATCGCAATATGTCCCATCACACCAACGACCAGCATCGCACCAAACAGATCCGGCGCATTATTGGCAATGACCATAAATCTCCAGATCAGCAGGATGAAAAGCACGATAACAGCAGTCGCACCAAACAGCCCCAGTTCTTCACAGATGATAGAAAAGATCATATCATTCTGTGCCTCCGGAAGAAAGCCAAGCTTCTGCATACTCTGTCCAAGTCCCTTTCCCCAGATACCCCCTGACCCAATGGCATAAAGTGCCTGCAGGGTCTGGAAGCCCTTGCCATCTGCATAGGCCTCCGGATCTAACCACGCCAGAATACGTCCTCCACGGAAGCTCATGTTATCTGAGCTGGCTGCATTAACGATCAGGAATACCACGAGTGCTGCTGCTGCTGCACCCGCCAGACCGATCAGGACAAATTTCTTATAATCCGGACTGGACACGAATACCATCAGTACCGCAATCCCGAAAATGATAATCGCAGAACTCAGGTTTTTGGTGATCAGATATACTTCACCACAAATCGGCAGCGGGGCTGCCAGCATGATCATAAATCCCTTGGTCGTCCGTATTCCCTTGCCGATCTTGCACACAAGACTTGCCAGGAACAGGATCATGGCAAGCTTTGCCACCTCCGCAGGCTGCAGGGACATTCCTGCAATACGGATCCACCTCTTGGCACCGTTTGCCTCATAGCCAAGGGGCGTCAGTACCAGCAGGATCATAAATGCTGACACCAGATAGCCAAGGGTAGCAAACCGTTCCCAGAAATGGTAGGGAATACTGGCAACAATTACCATCAGAACCAGTCCCATGAGCGTTGCCACAAGCTGCTTTTTCAGATAATAGGCAGAATCCCCAAAGTCCATGTTGGCTTCATAGGAACTGGTAGAATACAGCATGATCAGACCAAAGCCCAGCAAAAACAGCACTATAAACAACAGTGTATAATCAAAAAATGATTCCTGCTGCCCTTTTTTTCTTCTTCCAGCGTTTCTATCTGCCACTTAGCTTATTCTCCTATTTTATTCACAAGCTCTTTAAAAATCTTACCTCTTACCTCATAATTGGGGAACATACCCCAGCTTGCGCAGGCAGGGGACAGCAGCACAGCATCTCCCGGCTCTGCCTGTTGTCTGCAAACCTCAAATGCCTCCTCAAAGGTATCAGCCAGAATGATATTCTCCACGCCGTGTTTCTTTGCACACGCTGCTATCTTATCTCTTGTCTGACCGATCAGGACAAGTGCCTTGACTTTACCGTCAAAGGCCTCGATCCATTCATCGTATTCGCTCTGTTTATCATAGCCGCCGCCGATCAGCACTGTTGGCTTTGTCATGGCACGGATTCCCTGAATGGCCGCATCCGGATTGGTTCCCTTGGAATCGTTATAATAATCTACGCCTTCTTTGGCTGCCACGAATTCGATCCGGTGCTCCACTGCATGGAAATTTCTTACGATATCCAGTATCACATCCATGGGAACCTTCATGGCACGGCTGATCACAATCGCTGCCATGACATTTTCCACATTACAGATCCCCACAAGGTTCAGCTCATGGATATTCAGAAGCTTCTCTTCTGCTCCGTTTTCTTTAAGATAAATATCCTCCCCTTTCAGGTAAATGCCTTCCGGGAGTTCTCTTCTGGATGAAAAATAAACCACCTTTGCCGGACATTTTTCACCGAAGGCTCTGGTATAACCATCCTCATAGTTCAGCACACAGACCTGATCCTTTGTCTGGTTCATGGCTATCTTCTCTTTAGTCTCCACATAGCATTCCATGGTATGGTGTCTGTTCAGGTGATCCGGTGTAATGTTCAGGATTGCTGACACCTCCGGTGCAAAGGTCTTTGTCGTTTCCAGCTGGAAGCTGCTGATCTCTGCTACTGTCACAGATTTCTCTGTCGTAGAAAGCACCTCTGTGGTAAAGGGATTTCCGATATTTCCCACTACAAATACAGAATCATAATATGCCTTCATAATATCCCCTGTCAGGGTCGTTGTGGTCGTCTTGCCATTTGTGCCTGTAATGGCAACGATCTTTCCTTTGGCAAACTGACTTGCCAGCTCGATCTCACCGATCACCGGTACATTTTTCTTTTGAAATTCTTCCACCAGAGGGGAATCAATGGGAACTCCGGGGCTGATCACCAGAAGATCTATCTTTTCCTTCATCTCCTCCGGCACTTCTCCGAGCACGATCCGGATTCCTTCTACTCCTTCCAGCTTCTTTCTGATCTCTTCTATATCCAGTTTATCATTTCCGTCAAACAAAACAGGTCTGGCTCCAACCTGTAAAAGCAGCCTGGCTGCACCAATTCCACTGATACCGGTTCCAATCACAAGAACCTCTTTATCCTGTAACTCCATTTTCATTTCCTTTCTTTTCTGTTCCTGTCCATTACGGATTATTATAATCCATTTTCCCCAAATAAGGAAGAATATTTTCAAAAAGCTGCCTGACCACCGGTGCTGCGATCTGTCCGCCATAATAGACTCCCTGTGGATTATGGATGATGGCAAGCGCAAGCACCTCAGGATCATCTGCCGGTGCAAAGCCAAGAAAAGATGCAATATATCTCCCGCTTCCTCTAGGCAGTGTCTGGCTGGTTGCCGTTTTACCGCCGACTCTTGCTCCTTCCACATAACCGTTCTTACCGGAGCCACTCTCCACCACCTGTTCCAGGATCATCCGCATTGTAGCTGAGGTTTCTTCTGAAACTATATGTTCCGTCACCGGATAGGAGAAATTCTTTATTTGTGTCTTATCTTTATTCATGCTGCGCACCCCGAAATGAGGCGTGATCCGGTTTCCTCCATTTACAATGCTGCTCACCGTTGTGGCAAGCTGGATCGGTGTGATCTGAAAAGACTGTCCAAAGGATACGGTAGCCAGTTCCACAGCTTTCATATCCTCCTTTTTGTGCATGATCGTCCCTGCCTCTCCCGGCAGATCGATACCCGTTTTCTGCAATAGTCCAAACTGTTTAAAATAGTGATAATAACGGTCTACACCGATTCTTAGACCCACCGTAATAAAAACGGGATTACAACTGTTTTTTGTCCCATCAACGAACGTTTCTGATCCGTGACCGGTCGTCTTATGACATCTGATCCTCCGGTCCTCTACCATAATATAACCAGGGCAGAAAAAGGTATCCTCCACCGTTACTGCCCCTTCCTCCAGCCCTGCCGCAGCGGTGATGACCTTGAAGGTGGAACCGGGTTCATAAGTATCATTAATACAGCCATTCCGCCAGATTCCATTCAGGATCTCCTGCTTTTTTTCCTCTGATACACTTCCATACTCCTCTCCAATCTCATAAGGGTTATTTAAGTCAAATTCCGGCACATCTGCCATGGCAAGGATCTCACCGTTCTTCGGATTCATCACAAGGATCGATACCCTGTCAGCTTCCTTTGTTTCCATCACCTGTCTGGCAAGCTGGTCTGCATAACTCTGAATATTCATATCAAGACTGATATAAAGATCATTTCCATCCACCGGCTCTACTCTGTTTTCCCCGGCTTCTTCGATCTCCACACCACCTGCATCCGTTACTGTCAGGATCGTGCCGTCAGTTCCCTTCAGATAGTCTTCATATTTTACTTCAAGTCCGATGATCCCCTGATTGTCCCCTCCTGTAAAGCCAAGCACCTTGGATGCCAGCTTTCCATATGGATAATATCTCTTATAATCTTCATCCACCTTCACACCATCAAGGTCATATTCCCGGATGCGGTCGCCCAGTTCCTTATCTACATTGCTTTTAATCCTCTCTATGGAGGAATATTTTTCCACGCGCTTTCTGACAAAATCAGCAGACAGCTCCAGTTCTCTCGAAAGTACTTCTATCACCTTTTCTGGATCTGTGATCTGACTGTGGATCACAGAAATGGTGCACACTGTTTTATTGTCCGCAATGACCTTTCCACCAGCATCCAGAATCCTTCCCCTCGCCGCCTTGATGCTTCTTTCCCTTTCATGAAGCTCTCTTGCTTTTTCTGTATAATAAACGGAATCCGCCACCATCAGCCAGGTCAGCCTGCCAAGCAGCAGCAGAAAGATAAACAGGCAGGCAAAGAAAACTGTAACGATCTTCTGCCGGTTAAAGGTCTTATTTTTCATTGTAGAAAACCTCATAGAAAAGGTATTATTATAATTTATTACCTGATCTATGAGGTTATTCCTCAGGTATGCTTTTGTTACTGCCTGGTATCTCCGGTATCACCTTCCGGATCTGCAGATGCTCCCGGGGACGGAGAGACATCCGGCTCCTCTGCATTCTCATCATAGCTGCCGCCAATGACTGCTCCGGTTACCGGATCTACCATATCACCGGTATTGGGATCAACCGCATAACCCGTTGCCGGATCGATCGGGAAGGATTTCCATACTTCTTCCTTTTCCGTTTCTTCCTCTCCTTCGGTGCCTGTGTCCTCACCTTTTTCTTCCCCGGTTCCTTCTTCTGTGGTGTCCTCGCCTTCTTCTTCCTTTTCTTCTGCTGCCGGTGCTGTCCGTATCTCGATCTGCAGTGCTTCCAGTTCTTCTCTTTCGCTGTCAGACAGCTCTTCTGTCATAAAGATTCCCATGTAAGGAAGAACCTCAGTCAGGATTCCTCTTACAATTCTTGTGGCAAACTTGGCATCATCCTGATACTGCACATTTGGTCTGTCTACCACAACATAAATAGCGATCTGCGGATCATCCGCCGGCGCATATCCCATAAAGGATACCACGTACTGTCCGTTTTTACGGGGCAGTGTCTCGGCTGTTCCTGTCTTACCGCCGATCATGTAGCCTGCCGGTCTTGCAGTTTTACCGGTACCATGCTCTCCTGTTACAACAGTATTGCAGTATTCCCTGATCATATCTGATGTATCTTCTGAGATCGTCTGCTTTAATACTCTTGGTTCAATATTCTGTACTGTAGCACCGGAAGGGCTTACAATCTTGCTGACCATATGAGGTTCATAATAATATCCGCCATTGATCAGGGAGCAGAAGCCTGTGATCATCTGGATCATGGTCACATTAAAGGACTGTCCAAAGGTATTAGTCGCCATTTCCGTAGAGCCCATGGTATCCTTCGTATAAATCAGACTTGCTGTTCTTGCTTCTCCCTGAAGATCGATATTGGTCTTTAATCCAAAATTAAAAATATGCTGGAATTTAACAAAGGTATCGGTTCCCATTGCCTGTCCGATCTTCATCATGACCACGTTGCAGGATCTTTCAATTCCTTCCTGCACAGTCAGAAGACCATCACCATATCTGTTATGGCACCGTATCGGCCATCCACCAATTTCCAGACTTCCTTCACAGTTATAGGTCTCTGTTCCTGTGATCTTGCCGCTTTCCACTCCTGCCGCTACCGTAAAGGGCTTGGCTACAGATCCCGGCTCATAGGTGCTGCTGATACAGTAGTTCTTCCAGAGAGCATCCAGATGCTGGTACAGCATTTCCTCATCATCCAGTACATCCATATTCTCTTCTGTCAGGTACTCTCCGGTTTTATTTCCCTTCTCATCAAGCAACGGCATGCCCATAAGTGTGTCCGTATTTCTTGTATCATTCAGATCAAAATTCGGATAATTGGCCATGGCAAGGATCTCTCCGCTGTCCACCTTCATGATGATACAGCCTACATTTTCTGCGCCATTTCCCGGATGAAAATTATCCTTATATTCCTCATTGAATTTCAGCAGGTATTTCTCTACAATACTCTGGATGTTGGCATCTATGGTCGTCACCAGCGAATTACCATCTTCTGCTGCGATCGTTTTTCTTTCCAGATCTGAGTCATCATTCAGGTAGCCATACTCTCTGCCCGGGATCCCGGAAAGAACATCATTGTAATATTCCTCCAATCCATAATTACCCCTGTTATCAGCTGTGGTAAATCCAATCACATCACAGGCAAGAGAATTGCCCGGATAGACCCTCTTATACTCTTCATCAAACCAGATTCCCTTGATCTGGGAACCCTCTTCATTCTGCATATCCAGGAAATCAGAGATCTCACTGTAGCTCAGACGCTTTGCCAGCACATGATACCTTGAGGTTTCCTTATTTTTTTCGATATAGTCCCTGATTGATGCCGTATCAATGCCAAATTCTCTCTGAAGAGCACTTAAGGTAGGTTCCAGGTACTCCTCTTTTTCCGATATGGCAACAGAATCCAGGATCACATTATAAACCTTTTCACTGGTAGCCAGCACACTTCCATTGGCATCCAGGATCGTTCCTCTTTTATAAGGGATCGTTGTACTGTCGTATCTCTGCTGGGACAGCACCTGTTTCTTATACTGTTCACCATTATCTCTGGAAATACGGTACAACTGGTAGAATAACCCGGCAAAAGCCAGCAGCACTGCAATAAACAGTACCACCAGCTTTTTCTGCATTTTAATTGTAAATTTACGATATGATTTTCCTCTTCCCATGAAGCTCCTGTTTAGTCGGGGATCTCTCCCTTCTGAATTACATAATCATTATCCTCACTGTTAAAGGCAATGATCTGGCCTTCACCCGCATACTGCATTCCGAGCTCCTGAATCGCCTTCTGCTTCACCTCTTCCAGATTGGTGCTGCTGGAAATGCGGCTTAAACGCTCATCATTATCCAGCTTCAGACTGTTCAGCTGGCTCTCCATGCGGGCAATATTCTTTACACTGTTTGTAATATCTGATTTCAGGCTTAAATAACTGATCAGTACAAAGCCTACTGCCATCAGTGCCATGCCAAGGAAAAGCAGATAACCCACATTCATGTGCAGTGCCCGTTCCCGGTTGCGGCGTGTTGCATGATTTTTCCTGACAGGTCTGTTTCTCTCTGCAGGCACTGTCTGTAACTGTCTTGCGGTATTTCCATAAACGTACATACTGCTTTCAGCAGTACCACGATACACTCTCCCCGTATTCGGATTTCTTCTTCCGCCTGTTGCCATTTTTCCCCCCATCGGCTCTGTCAGGAGCCTTTTCCCCATTTAAGGCACAGCTCCTACGCCCTTTCAAAAATTCTCAGTTTTGCACTTTTCGCTCTTGAATTTCTCTCCAGTTCTTCCTCCCCCGGAAGAATCGGTTTATTCGTGATCACCTTTCCCTGGCTCACCTTCCCGCATACACAGACCGGAAATGATGGTGGACAAGTGCAGGGATTTTCAGCCTTTTTAAAAGCACTTTTTACAATGCGGTCTTCCAGGGAATGAAAGGTAATGATACAGAGCCTTCCTCCCGGATTTAAAAGCCCGATCAGCTCCTCCAGCGAATCCCGCAGCACCTCAAGCTCTTTATTGCATTCGATCCGGATCGCCTGATAGGTTCTCTTCGAAGGGTGTCCTCCTTCTGCCCTCATCTTCGCCGGGATCGCTGCTTTTATGATCTCATTGAGCTGCCCTGTGGTTTCAATGGGAGACTGCTGCCTCGCCGCCACGATATGCTTTGCTATGTTCTTGGCAAATTTATCTTCTCCATAGTCCCGGATCACCCGGAACAGCTCCATTTCGCTGTATCCATTGACAATATCTCTCGCTGTCAGAGTCTGACGCTTGTCCATCCTCATATCGAGCGGTGCATCATAGCGATAGGAGAATCCTCTCTCTTCTGTATCCAGCTGATAGGATGACACTCCAAGATCCAGCATCATGCCATCTATCTTCTCAATCTGCAGAGACTGCAGAATGCTCTTCGTGTTTCTGTAATTGCTTCTGACAATAATAACCCTGTCACCGAACTCCTTCAGTCTTTCTCCTGCAGCAGTGATCGCTGCTTCATCCTGATCAATACCAATCAGCTGTCCTCTGTCTGAAAGTCTGCTGGCAATTTCATAAGAATGTCCGCCACCTCCAAGAGTTCCATCTACATAAACGCCATCCGGTCTTATATTCAAACCGTCAATAGTTTCCCGAAGCAGGACGGAAGTATGATTAAATTTCATAGCCGTTTCTCCTATAACCCGATTCCAAGTTCTACCATGTGTGTGGAAATCTCGTCCATATCCTGATAAGTAACGGTGCCTTCCCATCTGTCCTTACTCCAGATTTCAATTCTGCTTCCCACACCGATCAGTACTGTATCTTTGGTGATGCCGGCAAAATCCCTAAGGACAGAAGGAAGCAGGATTCTCCCCTGCTTGTCCACTTCTACACTGGCTGCTCCTGCCAGGAAAAATCTGGTAAATTGTCTGACCTCTTTATCTATCATGGGCAGTGATCGAAGCTTCTCTGCAAAGACCTGCCACTCGGAATTGTCAAAAACGAACAGACAGCCATCCATCCCCTTTGTCACAACAAATTCATCTCCGAGAACCTCTCTGAATTTGGCGGGAATGATCAGTCTGCCTTTTGCATCTATTGTATGGTTGTACTCACCCATAAACATATGCATTCACCCGTCAGCCTAAAAATCTACCACTTCGCACCACTTCGATACACTTTAAACCACTTTCTACCACTTTTATGAACATTCTACCCCATTCAAGAGCATTATTCAATAGAAAAAAAGCAAAAATGTGATCCTGCCATATGCCGCAAAGCCGCATAAATACTGGGTTTTCAAGATATTGTGGCACAAAAAGAAGACAGCCACCACATATGGTAGCTGCCTTCTTCCTGTTTCCAAAATTTTCTTAATTTTTCCTAAGTTTTTTCTTAAATGTTATAATGCCGGACTTTATGACCAGTCTGATTCCTAGACATTAAATCTAAACAGGATAACATCTCCATCTTTTACCACATAGTCCTTGCCTTCCATACCGACAAGTCCTTTCTCTCTCGCTGCTGCAAGGCTGCCCATTTCCAGCAGATCCTTGTAATTGACAACCTCTGCCTTGATAAAGCCTCTCTCAAAATCACTGTGGATCTTACCGGCTGCCTGAGGTGCCTTGGTACCCACTTTAATAGTCCATGCTCTTGTTTCATCCTCTCCTGCTGTCAGGAAGCTGTGCAGACCAAGCAGATGGTAGCTTGCCTTGATCAGCTTTTCAAGTCCGGATTCCTTTAAACCAAGATCTTCAAGGAACATGGCCTTCTCATCATCATCCAGTTCAGAGATCTCTTCCTCGATCTGCGCACAGATCACAAATACCTCACTGCCTGTTTCCTTCGCAAATTCCCGTACCTGTGCAACACCCTTATTGTCAGCACCGTCATTGGCAAGATCCTCTTCTGCCACATTAGCAGCGAAAATTACTGGCTTATAGGTAAGCAGATTGTAGGAAGCCAGCAGAGCCAGTTCATCCTCATCCTCTGTCTCATAGCTTCTTGCAAGCCTGCCTTCCTCCAAATGTGCCTTCAGTGACTCAAGGAGTGCTGCTTCCTTGGCGAGAGACTTGTCCATTCTCGCCTGCTTGCCTGTCTTGGCGATCCTTCTCTCCAGAATCTCAATATCAGAAAAGATCAGCTCCAGATTGATAGTTTCAATGTCACGGAGGGGATCAATGCTTCCGTCAACATGGATGACATTGGGATCCTCAAAGCATCTTACCACATGTACGATCGCATCCACTTCCCTGATGTTTGACAGGAACTGGTTGCCAAGTCCCTCACCCTTGCTGGCTCCCTTTACCAGTCCGGCAATATCTACGAATTCAATCACTGCAGGTGTTACCTTCTTGGAATGATACATATCTCCAAGAAGCTTCAGTCTCTCATCCGGTACAGCTACAATTCCCACATTGGGGTCAATGGTACAGAACGGATAGTTTGCTGACTCTGCGCCTGCCTTGGTCAGTGAATTAAATAAAGTACTTTTTCCTACATTCGGTAAGCCGACAATTCCTAATTTCATTTTTATTTTATCTCCTTTAAAAGTATTGATTTTACAGGCTTTTCTAGCCTACGAATTATGCAGGTGTTACAATTGGTGTTACATTTTTATAACAAATATAAGGATTTTTATAGAATTATATAACCTTCAACGCACCTGCTACAAGTTCAATTTCTTTGTGTTTTTCGTCCTCAGTGATATGGACATATAAATTCATGGTGATTCCGATATTAGAATGTCCCAATATCTTTTGAAGTGTCTTTGGCATCATACCTGCCTCAATACATCTTGTGGCGAATGTATGTCTGAGAATATGCATCGAAAATCTCTTAATGCCAACTTTATCGCAAAGCTTGAACAACGCTGTATCATAAGTGCTATTCTTTACTGGCTCTCCTTTTCTGCAAAGAAATACCTGATCTGCCCACTCCATAGCAATCACTTTTATCTTACTGTTTTTCTCTTTCTGAGCCTTCAGAATTCTAATTGCTTCATCTTCCTTAGCAAAGTCTAACATATTATAAAGAGTGATTCTAGTCTGATAAATCGTTGTAGTCTTGTACCCTTCATCTGCCATATCTGAAAAAATCTTCTGACAATGAATAGGTTTCACATCAACGAGAAGCATTTTCCCAATAACTTTGCTAATATTTCTATGATAGCGTTCTCGATAGTTACGTACCGTATTAGGTCGAACTGTTTTCTCTTTAATAGAAATCCAGTATTCAAACCAAGCATCCACCATCATGGTATTCGCCTCTGTTATACTGCTATGCTCATCTATATACTTTGCCTCATCAAGCCACTTCCTACATTCTTGCAGCTTTTTAAAACGCTTAACCCTCCTTTTGCCTAGCTTATCAACAAAACCTGCATTATATAAACCGTTTTTTTGCTGGGTAATACCCACACCCAGATCTTTACCTTTTAAATCTTTTCCCATAATAAGCCCCTTTCAAAAAAAGAAGCCTAAATACAGTACGAAATATTATACCATAGATAAGCTTCTTTGTGTTGCATTTTTTATTCAAGTTCTATGTTAGCCTCTAGGAACTGCTCAAACGCTCGCCTTTTCACTAATTTCTTTCGTCCAACATAGAGTACAAAAGGACAAGATGGTTTTCTCAGTAAATCTGCAATTCTATTTTGTCCTATATTACTTAATAAAGCAGCTTCATCTATAGTCAGTAGGATCTTCTCGCTAATTTTTATTTTTTCTTTATTCGCCATGTTGTTACCTCACTAATTTTAATTTTTAGATAACAGCTGCGATTTAGTTCTCCCATTTTTCTGTTTTACATTAAACAGCTTATATTATATATAGAAGGAGTTGATTTACATTTACATTGAGATACAGAAGCAGAACCGCTTCAAAAACCTGTTACATAAGATTCATTCTAAACTGGAAGATATGTTATTTTCCATTCTACAACACACACCAGACAGATTCATACCAAAATCCCTTATACGTTGGTTTGAGAAATACACCAACAAACGATTAGCACAACTGGAAAGCGATGTGATCCGTAAACGCTGGCAGACCATCGAATTAGAAAAGGCTGTTGATAATATCCATAAAAAGCAGCAGTCATAAAAATAAGAGGTTTCTCTTCTATATTATATAGTAGATTTACCTCTTTTTGTTTAAACATCTGTTCTCTTTATGTTATACTGTTATTGTATAATTGAAAAGAAAGTAGGATGTGATTTTCCGAGTTATGCCCTCTAGTATTACGAAAGAGGGATGATGCCAATGAACACATTAGAAGTGCTTACTCTTTTATTAGTTGTTTTTGCGGCTCTATCTTACATAGATAACCATAACGACAAAAAGAAATAGCATCCTCCGACCAAAGTGAATGCTATTTCATAGTTGCAACTGAGGGCAAAATCGGATATTGCATCCGATTCGCTTTCTAAGTAGATTATACAATGGGGTGCTTGAGAAATCAAGTACCCTTTTTAATTGGGTCGGGTAAATTTACTGTAAGAAATTAATAGACAGAGCATCTCTGAGATATGTTTCAGAATCAAAGTTTTCTCCATCTGTAGTTCGGATACCTATTGAAAAAATGGCTGAAAATTGTTTGACTTTATTAATGGAACAACTACCATTAAATTTTAGTCTGCAAAAGAAGGAAATTATAATTGAGACACCCTATATTCCACGAAAAACTTGTCCAGAAATTCTATAATTTTCCAGACTATTTTTCTTGCTTATAAACTTCCAGCGCTCCATAATACGTTCCGATGGTTCCGCGGTCACGGACATATGGTGCGACATCCTCCGGTGCATAGTGCAGCAGGAAATAATCCATATCATGCAGTATATGATAAATCTCTATGATATATTTTACATCATGTGTTTCTTTTGCCTGACGCGTGTATTCCATCAAATGGTCAAAATCGTCCTGCAAGCCATCTGCCTGAAGCAAACTCTTCATTTCTTCCATTAAATCTATAAAATTGTTCGCATCAAAGCGATTATAAACTACAATAGGTTCTTGCTCGCCATCTGCCTCTGTGTATCCGATGATGATATCACCTTTTTCATCAATATAGTTCCAATACAAATCATCTTTGTCTTCCAGGCGTTCAAACAGCTTGTCATTTAAATAGCCATATTCAAGCTGCAAATTTGCTGTCTTTATATTTTCGGCAAGTCTTGTGACTTCGTCTTCCGACATTCCATCAAGGCAGCTTTGTCTTTTGGCAAGTATTTCTTCCTTCAATGGAACTTTTATTGTATCGTCCTGTTTTTTCTCCGGCTTTCCAACCCATATCGTCTGCAAAATCTTTTCAAATTCCGGCTGCAGGATTTTCCAGTCCTCCACGGAAGGACTACCGTCAACCAGAAACGTTCCGCCCTGCACATCCCATTCCGGTGGTGTCAATGTTATTGTGAGCCATAAGGTATTTTCTATTTCTTCGATATAGCGGTATCCTGTAATTCCGTTATCCAACGCAATGTCTTCTATTGTAACACCCGTTCCGCACATTCCAAATTCGGTCTGATATCCAAGTACAAAAATCTCCTCCGGATAATCTTTCGGCCAAAAACGTATTGCACAGGTGTATCGTCCGTCTTCCTTCTCCAATGCTTCTTCCGACTGTATCTGATAGTCCCAGTTATCCGGAAGTTGCAGGGAAAGATGCCAATTTTCCGACTCATATACAACGCTCTGCCCGTTATCGGCATCTTCTGTCGTATCCGCTTCCTGTTGCTGTACCACCTCTGTAATTTCCGGTTCCGTTTTTTTACCACAGCCAACTGCACCAACTGCCAGAAAAACAATAATACCTAAAACAATTCCTCTTCTCATAAATCCTCTCCACTACCGTAACTTCATTTCCATGATTCCGGATAATATGAATCAGGTCTTCCGTCTTCATCCAGATAGTTGCTGTATTGTCATTTGGATGTACCCCTACAAGCCCCGGTTCTTTAAGTAAATCTCCATCCAAAAATACTTTAACCCTTTTTTCTATATCATTCAATATCCCAAGCGGTGTTACTGCACCCGGAACCAGGTTCATAATTTGCATCAGGTCGTCCAGTGATGCAAAACTTAGCGGGCGAGTCTGGTTTTTCTTCCGGAATGCTTTCAGGTCTACTCTTTTATCGCCTCTTACGGTGATGAAGTAATAATTTTGTTTTTTGTCATCTCTTACAAAAAGATTTTTTGCATCTGCCTCGGGATAGGGAATCTCGACGTGTGACAAATCCTCCATATTATAAACTGCTTCATGCTCTGTTATTTCATACCAGATTCCATTCATCCATCCTATTGGATCCAATCCGTTTAATAATACCTTTTTTACCATTGACTGCAGCGTTCTCTTTACTATTGATTCCGAACATGACAGTCTTTCTACCTGATGTGCATTTCTCTGTTATGCAGTTCATTCTTTTCATCCAACAGATGGTTTCTTAAAAACTTCTCCTGTTATAGCTTCTTCTGTTCTTGACTCACTTCTGTCAAATTCCCTTTTAATTTGTTTCAGGTTGATCATCGTTTCCTTAAATTATAAAGCTGCCAACCACCCCAAAACCGTTCAATATGTCAACCGACGGTGACAACTATCAAAATATCCTGTGCATTTTGATTTTTACAGCCTGGCTTCTAAACCCTATACAAACTACAAGGTCAGTATTTTTACCATTTTTTTTACTTTTTTTGCATCCACCATTTCATATGCATTCTTTCGACCTGCGGCATAAGAAAAATCCACTTCCTGCTGTGAGGCAGTCACATCCACGCACCATTTTCGACAAGATGTATGTACCTGCTCCACTTTCGTATATTCCATCAAATCAATTACATTTTCGGCATTCACGCCGCTTCCTGCCAAAAATGTGATTTCGTTTCCATATTGGCTTTGCAGCCATTGTAATTGTTTTCTCCCCGTCCATACATCCGGTGCACCACCACTGGTAAGAATCCGATCCGTTCCAAGAGAGATTAAGGTTTCTACCGCATGCTCCTGCTGTACAACACAATCAAACGCCCGGTGAAATACCGCTTCTTTTCCCTTTTCATGAATAAGCGCAAGCATTTCTTTCGTCCGCATAACATCCAGTGTATGATCTGCTTTCAAAAAGCCAAAAGCAATCCCATCCGCCCCGTGATTCAAAAGCATGCGTGCATCCAAAAGCATGGTCTTATATTCTTCTTCCGAATAACAAAAGCCACCCCCTCTTGGTCTGACCATAGTCACAACCGGAATATCACATTGCTCCTTTGCGCAGAGCAAATTTGCAAGAGACGGAGTCAATCCGCCCAAATACAGTGCACTGTTAAGCTCCACACGGTTCGCACCATTTTCCCAGGCCGTTTTCACATCTTCAAAGCTGCCACAGCAAATTTCCAACAATCCTTTCAAAAGAACCCCTCCTTATAATTCCTTTCGTGTCTTATCACTCACAATATCAACTTTACAGGTGAAATATCGATCTGTAAAGCATGTTTTCTCCTCCGGGAACAGCTGCTCGACTGAGTAAAAACACAAAAGCCATGTCACCGTACAGGACACCACTCTTATGTCCCATGCAGCGCATGGCCTTTGTGTGATATAAGATTTTAGAAGTTAGGTAATAAGCAATTTGATTTATAAGGCTGCCAGTGCCCTGCCAAGTGCCCTGCAGCTTGCGATCGCACCATCATCCGGGGTTTCCTGGCAGATCACGCCTTCGCCGCCTACAACAGCTGCGCCGGCTGCCTTGCATCTCTCTTCCCAGTCACGCATCCACTGGCCGTCTCCCCAGCCATAGGAACCAAACAGGCCTACGCTCTTGCCGGCAAGACTTCCTTCCAGTTCACACATGAAGGGCTCCATTTCCATTTCTTCCAGAACTTCTGCTCCCATGGCAGGGCATCCAAGAGCAAATCCTTTCATGCTCTGCAGATCGGCTGCGGATGCATCACTGACATTGATGATCTCTGCCTTGCTGCCTGCTTCCTGCACACCCTCTGCTACGGCTGCTGCCATAGCTGCTGTATTTCCACCCTGTGACCAGAATACGATTTTTACTGTTTCCATTGTAATGATTCTCCTCTCTTTTTTATGCCGGAACGATTCCAAGCGGTCTCTGGTACAGCCTGATGATCTCCGGTATGCTGCGTCCTTCCTTCAGAAGACAAAGCAGATGATGTTCTGCAAAGGAATACCAGCGGAAGGTTCTCTGTTTCTGTGAAACATTATAGTACACCTTCCAATACCCATTGCAAAGGTAACTGCCTCCCTTATGTAAGATAAAGCCTTCCACATCCTCTACCGGATATCCAAGCAGGATTCCCATTTCATGTGGAAAGTCTTTCATACCCCTGCTGTAGGACTGGTATCTTCTGCGGAAACGGGCCAAAACCGCTGACAGGCTGATGCCCTCATGTCCTGCCCGCACACTGTCATAATCTGCTTTATACCCGGCCTTTACCAGCCATGCTTTTCTATCCGGCTCTCCGAGCATCCTCTGCAGCCATTCCCGGTGATAAAGCAGGATAACCAGCCGTCCCTCTTCCTTCAGAAGAAGATACATACTGATGCTGCTGTCCTTCAGAAGCTCCCGTAACTGAAAAAGCTGTCCTTCAGAAATGATCAGCAGATTGGATACCTTAAGACCAGCGATCACAGGAGCACATTGTATGATCATCTGCACCTCCAGTCCCTCTGTTTCCATATGCTTTATCAATTCCCATGTTTCTCTGCTCAAGTCCTGCTCTCCCGAGTAAAAATTTCTCCACGTCTTTTAATAGTTAGTTTTGGCTAACTATTCTTTTCAGAAAACGGCCAGAACCTCTTCTGGCCGTCCTCATGAAAAGTATGTCGGGCATTAATGGTTTGGTTAGTTACCACTAACTATTCTATCTGCAAGACATCCTTTTGTCAACTAATATTTTCTTCTGTTTTTGATTTCTTCATAAAGCACCTTATAATTCTCATATCTGACCCGGCTGATATCGCCCCTTTCAAGGGCATCCTTTACCCCGCAGACCGGCTCGCTGATATGGGAACAGCCTGTAAATTTACAGTATTTCTCATAAGGTGTAAATTCCGGATAAAACCCCTGCAGTTCTTCCTTTTCCATCTCTCCAAGATTAAGGGATGTAAATCCCGGTGTATCAAAAATAAAGGTATCCTCGGAGAGTGCGAAGAGCTCTGCATGTCTCGTTGTGTGCTTTCCTCTTTCAATCTTTCTGCTGATCTCGCCGGTTTCCATATTTGCCTGCGGATAAAGAGCATTGATGATCGTGGACTTGCCAACGCCACTTGGCCCTGCCACCACTGTGGTTTTGCCCTGCAGCCTCTCTCTGATCGTATCTATGCCTTCCTGCAGCTTTCCGCTGACAAAAAGCACTTCATAACCGCTTTTTCCATAAGCCTCGATCAATTCCTGCTTTTCCTCTTCAGTCGCAATATCCTGCTTGTTAAAGCAGATCAGACAGGGAAGGGACTGCTCCTCCATGGTAATCAGAAAACGATCCAGAAGATTATAATTGGGATCCGGCTTCACGATAGCAAAGATCACAAGTGCCTGATCCACATTGGCGGATGCCGGACGGATCAGTGTGTTTTTCCTTGGCAGGATCTCTGTGATATTACCGGTCATTTTTTCCACGTCCACCGGCACCATCTCTACCAGATCTCCTACAAGCGGCTTTTTCTGCTCCTTCCGGAATATTCCCTTGGCCTTGCATTCAAACAATCCTAACGCTGTATAAACATAATAGAAGCCTGCAATTCCTTTGACGATCTTTCCCTGCATGCCCTACTCCTGTACAAAGTTTACTGCACGGCGGATCTCTTTATTCTCTGTCGATCCTTCCGTGGTTGTGACACTGCCGTCCTCATTTGTGATCGTGGAACCTTCTATCGTGTTCTGATACTGGAAAAGAATATAGCCGGTACTGGTCTTGATCCCGGTAATATTCTGCTGTGCAATAGGGAATGAAGATGTCTGCGTACTCATCAGCTGCGTCCCGTCATCTGCCATCAGTGTCACTGTCACCATTGTTCCCGATTTGTAATTAGGATCCTCCGCACTGGTTGGCGGTGTAATACTGTCTGTAAAACGGTAGGTTGCCTGCGCAGGGCCTACACTGACATGAATATCTACCCTGGTACCCGCATCTACATAGGTTCTTGCAGAATAGCTCTGATAGCATACAAGTCCGAGATAATCTGTGTTATTGTTCGTAACCTCTGTTACACTGCCAAGCTGGAGACCGGCTTCCACCAGAATACTCATGGCCTCATCTTCACTTTTTCCCATCACATCCGGTACTGAAATCTTGGCATTTTCAATGCCTGTACTGATGCAGATCGTAACCGTAGCCCCGGAAAAAGCTTTACTTCCCCCTTCCGGTGACTGGCTGATGACATTTCCCTTCTGGATATACTGGTCAGCTGCAGATGTCTTCGATACCTGGAAGCCCTTCTGCTCCAGATTGGAAACTGCCTCCGCCTCTGAAAGTCCGACTACCTTTGGAACCTCGATCCCTTCTGATCCTGCACTGACTGTCAGTACGATGTTGGTTCCTTCATCTACCATTTCCCCTACATTCGCACTGGCCTTGATGACAATGCCCTGCGCATACTGGGTATTTTCTTCATACTGGATCTCAGGTGTGAGGTTTATATTGAGCAGGGCAACCTTTACATCATCAATGTTCTTTCCAACGACATCGATCATTTCTACCTGCTTCTTTTCCTCTGTCACCTCTTCTTCACTGTCCTGGCCTCCTGTATGGAACAGACCGATCGCCCGTCCTGCCAGAAAGAGTATGATACAGCCGATGATAACGGCTGCCACGATCGCAAGGATCGTAGTCAGTCTTTCCATACCAGAAGTGGTTTCTTCTTCCTCATCATCCTCTTCCAGCTCTTCATCAATTTCATAGTCCTCATCAGGTTCATACTTTCTCCTGCTGTGATAAACGTCCTCCCGCTCCTTCTTTGGCGGCTGGGGCTGTGGCTTTGGCTTACGCTTTACCTGCTTCTTGCCGGAAGGCTGCTGTTTTTTCTTCTGTCCGGAGGGCTGCTGTTTTTTCTGCACATTTCTGCGCACCTCCTCTTCCTTACGAAGATGCATGGCTTCCTCAATGGAAGCGCCGGACTGCTTCTTGATCTGTGAATAATCCTTATCTGAGATCATTCTTGTGGATGCTTCCTCATCTGCATTGACCTGCTTGACAAAATTTTCATCAGGAGTCATCAGGGAACGCTTCAGATCCGTGATCAGCTCACCCATGGACTGATAACGTCTGTCCGGACTTTTCTGACAGCATTTGAATACGATCTGCTCTACACTGACAGGGATCTCTGGTACGAAATCTCTTGGAGAAGGCAGATCCTCCTGAATATGTTTAATGGCGATCGCCACTGTAGTTTCCCCGTTAAAGGGCACTCTGCCCGTCAGCATTTCAAAAATCGTGATTCCAAGGGAATAGATATCACTCCGTTCATCTGAATATCCACCTCTTGCCTGCTCCGGTGAGGTATAATGTACCGATCCCATCACATTGGAGGTAATAGTATTACTGGTTGCTGCCTTGGCAATACCAAAATCTGTTACCTTTACCTTGCCTTCCTTGGAGATCATAATATTCTGGGGTTTGATATCCCTGTGGATGATATGATTGTTATGGGCAGCTTCGATACCCATGCTCACCTGGATGGCAATACTGACTGCCTCCTTCACCGAAAGTCTTGCCTTTTTCTCGATATACTTTTTGAGGGTGATCCCCTCTACAAGCTCCATGACAATATAATAAATACCGTCCTCTTCACCGACATCATATACATTCACGATATTGGGATGCATCAGGCCTGCTGCTGCCTGTGCTTCTATTCTGAATTTGGATACAAAATTGGCATTCTCACTGAATTCCTGCTTTAATACCTTCACTGCAATAAACCGGTTCAGCTTATGATCCTTTGCCTTGTAGACATCGGACATACCACCTGTACCGATCTTTTCCAGTATTTCGTATCTGTCTCCTATCATCATTCCTATCTTAATCATGTTTACCTCTCCATGCTTCGTGGGTCTTTAATCTTCGTTCTCTCTGGCGAACGCATCAATCAGAATTACCGCTATGTTATCTCTGCCGCCGTTCTGGTTGGCCGCATCGATCAGTCTCTCTGCTCTTTCCTCAATCGTACCCGGAGTCTTCAGTATCCTGCCGATCTCTTCATCCTCTAACATATTGGTCAGTCCGTCAGAGCACATAAGTATCAGATCTCCACTCTTCAGTTCTTCATGAAAGAAGTCAATCTCTATGGTATCTCTTGCACCAATTGCTCTGGTAATAATATTCTTATCCGGATGGTTTCTTGCTGCCTCTCTGTCAAGGCCTCCCATCCTGACCATTTCCTCCACCAGGGAATGATCTCTTGTAATCTGTCTTACTTCCTCATTAATGATATAAAGTCTGCTGTCACCTACATTTGCTACCTGCAGATATTTACCAAGAACGGTCGCTGCTACTACTGTAGTTCCCATACCATACAGGCTTTCATCTTCACGTGCTTTCCGTCTCACCTGATCATTGGCGATCCGGATTGCCCTGCTTAAAATACGGATGGGGCTCTGTTCAAAGCAGCCTTTGATCTCCCGTACCATGGTTTCCACTGTACACTTGGAAGCATAATCACCCGCCTGATGACCTCCCATACCATCTGCAACAATATAAACGTTCTTCAGGTTGCCTACAGCTTCATCTGATGAATATACAAAATCCTGATTCAATTTTCTTTTTCTGCCGATATCCGTTACAGAAAAGGACTTGATCACTTTCCTACCTCCTGTGGTGTCTCTTCTATATGTCTGCGCCGCAGCTGTCCGCAGGCACCATCAATATCTCTGCCCAGTTCTCTCCTAATTGTAGCATTATTTCCGGAGAGTTCAAGCGTCTTTTTAAACCGCAGAACGGCCTTCTCCTCTGACTGTACATAGTTTCTTTCCTTGATCGGGTTCACCGGGATCAGATTCACATGGCAGTTTAAGGGACTGATCAGGGCGATCAGTTCTCTGGCATCCTCCGGGGTATCATTCACCCCGCCTACCAGACTGTATTCAAAGGTAATCCGTCTTCCTGTCTGTTTAAAGTAATAGGCACAGGCCTCCATCAGCTCCTTTATGGAGTATTTATTAGCAATGGGCATAAGCTTTCTTCTCTTCTCATCTGTCGTCGCATGCAGGGAAAGTGCCAGTGTGATCTGCAGCTTTTCATCTGCAAGCTCCCTGATCTTTTCTACAATGCCACAGGTGGACACAGTCACATTTCTCTGGCTGATGTTCAGCCCCTCTTCTGCTGTCAGAAGCTGCAGGAACCGGAGCAGATTGTCATAATTATCAAGAGGTTCCCCTGTTCCCATCACAACTACATTGGAAACCCTCTCACCTGTGATTCTCGTAATGGCATAGATCTGATCCAGCATCTCAGAGGGCAGGAGATTCCGCTCGAGGCCATCCAGGGTGGAAGCACAGAACCGGCATCCCATCCGGCACCCCACCTGTGAAGAAATGCAGACGCTGTTTCCATGCTTATAGCGCATGAAAACGCTCTCTACTACATTGCCGTCAGACAGTCCGAACAGATATTTCCTTGTTCCATCGATCTTTGAGATCTGTTCCCTGACGCAGACCAGGGAAGTATAGGTAAATCTCTCCCGGCATTTTTCCTTCAGTGCTGCCGGGATATTGGTCATTTCCTCATAATCCCCTGCCAGCTTCTGGTGCATCCACTGATATAGCTGTCCTGCCCTGAATTTCTTTTCTCCCATGGCTTCCATCTCAGCCGTCAGTTCCGGAAGTGTAAGTGACTTGATATCTGTTTTTTTCTCCGTTAAAAGACCTGACTGTTCCATCATGTCTGTTTATTCTCCTGTTTTTTCAGTCTGGCAATAAAAAAGCCGTCCGTCTCATGTACTCCGGGAATAAGCTGTAACATGCCATCTTTTCCCTCTTCCTTCAGTACCTCTGGCAGATACGGGGAAAGGGATTCCAGCCCGAAAGGGAACTGCCTGCTAAGCCACACTGCATTTTCTTCATTTTCTCCCTGGTTGATGGTACAGGTACTGTAAAGAAGTATGCCGCCGGGCTTCACATAGGAAACGGCATTTTTGAGGATCTCACGCTGCAGCGCCTTAAGGCTCTCAAGTCCCTCTTTTTTCGCATGATAGCGGATATCCGGCTTCTTTCCCATAATACCAAGTCCGGAACAGGGAAGATCTGCCAGCACAACATCATAGGCTTCTTCATCCTTTTCACTGAAGATCCTGGCGTCTCCTTCTGAGACTTCCATATTCTGTATTTTCATTCTCTGCTGGTTTTCACGGATCAGTGCTGTCTTCTCCTCACTGATATCCCTGGAGACCACAAGTCCTGTCCCTTTCAGCTTCTGTGCTGCATGAATGCTCTTGCCTCCCGGTGCTGCGCAGAGATCAAGGATCCTGTCACCCTCCCGGATCCCGGCACATTCACAAACCAGCATACTGCTCACATCCTGCACCTGGAACAAGCCTTCCTCAAAGCCAGGAAGTGCCAAAAGCCCTTCTGCTCCTTCGATACAGTACGCATAAGGTAAATAAGGATGTGCCGACATCTTACAGCCGGTCTTTTCAATGGCTGAGATCAGCCTTTCCTTTTCAGATGCAGAAAGATCCTCTTTCAGTCTGATCGTCACAGGCTTTGTCTGCAGAAATGCTTCCAGCATCCTTCGTGTCTTCTCTTCTCCCTGCTCTTTCAGAAGCTTTTCAACAAGCCATGCAGGCATGGAAAACTTCACGGAAAGTGCCTTTACCAGATTCTTCTCTTCCTCCGGAAAACAGATCTGTTCTTTATTTCTGGCAATATTACGCAGCACCCCATTAACAAAACCGGAAAGCTGGCGGAAGCCTCTTTTTCCTGCAAGCTTTACCGCTTCATTGCACACAGCCCGGTCCGGTACACTGTCCATGAACAGAAGCTGATATACACTGCTTCGCAGCAGATTCCGTATAAATGGTTTCATTTTGACTGTGGGCACTTTGGAGAACTGATCCAGCACATAATCGATCTGGATACATCTCTCCACGGTTCCCTCTACCAGCCGTTTTAAAAACGCCTTATCCCGGCTGTCTCTATAATTATATTTCTGAAGCACACTGCGGATCACCAGATGACAGTAGCTTCCTTCTTCCATAATCTCTGACAGCATATCCACTGCCAGCTCTCTTATATTTTCCAATCCGGTATGCCTTCCTAATCTCTGTCCCTTCTGCGGTTACTCAGCATCAGCAGTCGCAGCAGCTGTAAAACAGAAGAAGCTGCCGCAGCCACATAGGTGAGTGCTGCCGCCGTCAGTACATTTCTGCAGTCCCCAATCTCATCCGAAGACAGCATACCATAGTCACGAAGCATGGAAAGCGCCCTTCTGGAAGCATTGAACTCTACCGGCAGTGTTACGATCTGGAACAGCACCGCCAGGGAAAAGATCCATACACCGAGCATGGCTAATGAAAAATAATCGCCATTTGGGAGCCGGAAGCCGATTCCAAGGATCAGTCCAAGGATAACGATAGGAAGACCAAGCTTTGAACCAAGATTTGCCGCCGGTACCAGAAGGGATCTCAGCTTAAGCGGCAGATATCCCTTTTGATGCTGCACAGCATGACCGCATTCATGGGCTGCCACACCGATCGCCGCTACCGAATGGGAATCATATACCGCATCGGAAAGCCGCAGAACCTTTTTTGACGGATCATAATGATCTGTCAGATCTCCGCTGATATGCTGGATCGATACGTCATGGATCCCCGACATGGCAAGGATCCTCGCCGCTGCCTCTGCGCCTGTCATTCCGCTTCTGCTTCTGATCTTCGCATACTTTCTGTAGGTATTATTGACGTTGCTGCTTGCCAGCATACAAATAACAGCACCAATGATTACCAGAATATAAGTTGGGTCAAAACCATAATAATAGCCCATGTTTCATCTCTCCTTTTCTGATCCGCTTTTCTGATCAGTGTAATGCTTCTCCCACTTTTACCTCATAGCCCCTCATAAACTCCGCACAGCTCATCCGTTTCTTTCCCTCAGGCTGCAGGGATCTGATCCTCAGGGCACCCTCTCCTGTTGCCAGCGTAAAGGATTCCTTATCCATGGCAATCACTGTGCCGGGAACCGGATTTTCTGCATTTGCACATTCTGACACCACATCAGCTTCCCAGATTTTCAGTATCTTTCCTTTATAATGGGTAAAAGCACTGGGCCAGGGATTCAAGCCCCGGATCAGTCTTTCAATGGTCACGGCAGACTTCGCAAAGTCGATGTTTCCCATATCCTTTGTGATCTTTCCTGCGTAGGTTGCCAGTTCTTCCTTCTGTACCACTGGAGTAAGCTCTCCAGCCTCGATCTTTGGCAGAACTTCCACGATCAGCTCCGCCCCAGTTTCCATCAATCTGTCAAACAGGCTGCCGCCGGTTTCCTTTTCATCAAGGACAACTTCCTTCTGCAGAAGAATATCTCCGGTATCCATTCCCTTTGCCATCTGCATGATGGTCACTCCGGTCTTCTCTTCCCCGTTGATCACACACCACTGGATCGGCGCTGCTCCCCGGTAAGCCGGAAGGAGGGAGGCATGGATATTGATACAGCCAAGCCTTGGCATATTTAAAATTTCTTCTGATAACAGCTGTCCAAAAGCTGCCACTACGAAGATATCTGCCGGATACTTTCTAAGTTCCTCTACGGCATCCTCTTCTTTGATTTTCAAAGGCTGCAGCACCGGAATACCATAGGACAGGGCGCATTCCTTCACCGGTGAATACTGCACCTCCCGGCCTCTTCCTTTCTGTCTGTCAGGCTGTGTCACTACTGCCGTCACTTCGTGTCCGGCTTTCAGGATCGCCTCAAGCGGCGCTACCGCAAAATCCGGTGTTCCCATATAAATAATCTTCATCCGAACCTCTCCTTACATTACTGCTCCGGGCTTTCTGTACTCATCAGTTCGCCCTCTACCTTTTCCACATAAAGGTGACCGTCCAGATGATCGATCTCATGGCAGAAAGCTCTTGCCAGCAGCTCTGTTCCCTCAATTTCAAAGGGCTTCATCTCTTCATCATAAGCTCTGACCTTTACATAATTCGGTCTTGTTACCACGCCGGTCTTGCCCGGCAGGGAAAGGCAGCCTTCATTGCCGGTCTGTTCTCCGCTTGTCTCGATAATAACCGGATTGATCAGCAGGATCGGATCCTCTCCTGTTACGTCAATGACTACGATCCGCTTCAGGATTCCCACCTGAGGCGCTGCCAGTCCGACTCCGTCTGCATCATACATGGTCTCAAACATGTCTTCGATCAGCTCCGCGATTCTTTCCGTTACCTCTGTGACCGGCTTACAGGTCTTGTTTAAAACCGGATCACCCATTTCCCTGATATTTCTGATTGCCATTCCTCTCCATCCCTTCTGTCGTCAATATGTGTTTACCGGGTCAAAATCAAACTGTACAAATGCGCTGTTTCCCGGCAGATTTTTTCTGTAGTTTTCTGTCAGCTCCTTATAGATCAGCAGTTTCTGATAATCCTTTTCCTTACAGTATATCACAAAACGATATATATCATTTATTTTGGAGACTGCAGCTTTCGACGGTCCGATAACAGAACCATCTGATCTGCCACTTTCTTCCTGATAGTTTCTGAGGATCCTGCCTGTTTCTTCTGCTGCCGCGAGAGCCTGCCCTTCCTCCTTTGAAGTAAACAGGATCGCCAGCAGATGCTCTGCCGGGGGATATCCCATAAGCTCACGATATCCCATTTCCTCTTCATAAAAAGCCTCGTAGTCCTGGTTTGCAGCAAGGGTAATGCTGTAATGATCCGGCTGATAGGTCTGTATCACTACCTCTCCCTTCCTTACCCCTCTCCCGGCTCTGCCTGCCGCCTGGGTCAGAAGCTGAAAGGTTCTCTCCCCGCAGTGATAATCACTGTCATTTAAAGAAAGATCCGCTGCCAGCACGCCCATCAGCGTCACCTTTGGGAAATCATGTCCCTTTACGATCATCTGGGTTCCAAGGAGAATATCTGCATCCTCCCCGGCAAAGGAAGAAAGAATCTCCTCATAGCTTCCTTTTCTCCGGGTCGTATCTGCATCCATACGGAGCACTCCTGCCCCCGGAAATCTCTTCCTGATCTGATCCTCGATCTGCTGGGTTCCCGCCTTAAAGCCCAGGATATAGGGCGATCCACAGGACGGGCACTTCTTTGGCTCCTGCATTTCATATCCGCAGTAATGACATACTAATTTTCCACCCCTGTGCTGTGAAAGAGATACATCACAGTGGGGACACTTCATCACGAGTCCGCAGGATCTGCAGGACACAAAGCCTGCATAGCCTCTCCGGTTCAGGAACAGCATGATCTGTTCCTTTCTGGATAGTCTGTCCTCTATCAGCTCCTGCAGCTTTCTGCTGAAAATAGAGCGGTTGCCCTCCTTCAGCTCTTTTCTGAGATCCACGACTGAAACATCTGCCAGCCTGCCGCCTGTCAGTCTCCTTGTCAGGGTGAAGAGCTCATATTCGCCCTTTTTTGCCCTGCTGTAAGCCTCCAGGGAAGGTGTGGCAGAGCCAAGCACAAGACTGGCTCCTTTAAGAGAAGCAAGGTACTCTGCGGTTTCCCTTGCATGATATCTTGGCATGGTCTCACTTTTATAGCTCGGCTCGTGTTCCTCATCGATCACGATCATGCCAAGCTTTTCAAAAGGTACAAACAGAGCTGATCTTGGCCCTATGATCACATCAATCTCACCTTTTCTTGCCCGCTCACACTGGTCGTACCTCTCCCCCTCGGAAAGGCTGGAGTTTAAGACCGACACCCGGTCTCCAAACCGTTTGTAGAAACGAAGCAGGGTCTGATAGGTCAGGGCAATTTCAGGGATCAGCATGATACACTGTCTTCCTCTTTTTACCGTTTCCTCTATGAGGGAAAGATATACCTCTGTTTTGCCGCTTCCGGTAATACCATGGATCAGGTAGGTTTTACAGATCCCCGCATCCCTGTCAGCGATCACTGTATCTACGATCGCCTGCTGCTCGTTGCTGAGTTTTTTTTCTTCCCTCCTGCCGGCTTCCAGTCGTACCGGATTACGATAATAGCTCTCTGTCTCTACTGTAATCACCTGCTGTGAGATCAGGCTTTTTATAGTCGATGGTGCTATATGGAGTTTTCCTGTCACCAGTTCATAAGGAAGCTTTTTTTCTTCTGTCAGCGCTGCCAAAAACCTTGTCTTTCCCGTCTGATGCTTCCTTATGCTCTCTGCAAGAAGTGAACGGATCTCTTCCCCGGTCATCTGCCGTACGATCGTTTTCTTTTCCTTCGCCTTTACTTCCCTCTTCACAGGAAGCACTGTCTTCAGGGCAGCGATCATAGTGGAGCCATAGGTTTCTTTCAGAAAGACTGCCAGCTTCAGCGCATCCTCTGACGGAGAAACCTTCTGCTTTGACAGGCTGTAGATCTCTTTCATTTTTTCTTCGTCAAACTCTGCCTGATCTGTGATCTCCACCACATAACCGGCCGAAAGACGGTTTCCCCTTCCAAAGGGCACCATCACACTGGTTCCCACAAGCACCGTCTTTCTTAAGGCTTCCGGTATTTTATATTGAAAGGTCCGATCTACCTTTTCATGGGAAATGTCAATAATGACATCCGCATATTTCTTTTCCTTCATGCCATTCTCCCGGAAGGGTCAGCTCCTGTCTGCCCTCTCCTGCAGGATCTCTGCAATCAGGACTCTTTCATCCATAGGATACTTGACTCCTTTGATCTCCTGATAATCCTCATGTCCCTTTCCAGCAAGAACGATAATATCTCCCGGCTGTCCATGATCGATCGCATAAGCGATCGCCTCCTTCCGGTCGCAGATTTCAATATATTTTCCATCTGTTTTATCAATCCCTGTCTTAATATCAGCCATGATTGCAAGCGGTTCTTCAAATCTTGGATTATCCGAAGTAATGATCGTTAAATCAGCCAGCCTTCCGCTGACCTCTCCCATCTCATACCGGCGGAGTCTGGAGCGGTTACCGCCGCAGCCAAATACACAGACAAGTCTTGCTGGATGATATTCCTTCAGGGTGGAAAGAAGACTGTTCAGACTCATGGCATTGTGCGCATAATCAATGATCAGGGTAAATTTGTCAGAAACCGGCACCATCTCGATCCTGCCCTTTACATGAGCCTTCAGAAGTGCCTCTTTGATCTTCGGGATCTCTACCCTGAAATGTCTGCAGACAGCGATCGCTGTCAGTGCATTATACACACTGAATCTGCCTGGTGTCGGTACCTCCACCTCGAAGTCCATCTTTCCTTTTACATGGAAATCAACCCCAAGCTCTCCCGGCTTGTCAATCAGCTTCAGATCCTCCGCATAAAGATCTGCTGTCTTGTCAAAGCCATAGGTTTCCAGATCACAGGTATGCCCCTTAAGTACTGCTTCCATGTGTTCGTCATCCTTATTGACGATCCCATGACGGCACTGTTTGAACAAAAGTCCCTTGCATGCCTGGTATTCTTCAAAGCTCGCATGCTCGTTCGGTCCGATATGATCAGGCTCAAGATTGGTAAAAATACCTACTTCAAAAACAAAGCCCTGGGTTCTGTGGAGCTTGAGTCCCTGGGATGCCACTTCCATGACTACAATCTCTATGCCTGCATCCACCATCCTCCGGAAGGTTTCCTGCAGAACGAAGGATTCCGGCGTGGTGTTTTTGGACGGAATATGGGTATCCCCTATGATCGTTTCGATCGTTCCGATCAGTCCCACTTTATATCCTGCACTCTCCAGAATAGATTTGATCAGATAAGTACTCGTCGTCTTACCCTTGGTTCCCGTGATGCCGATGACCTTCAGCTGGTCTGCAGGGTGCCCGAAATATGCTGCAGCGATAAATGCCATGGCATATCTGGTATCCTCCACCCTGATCACGGTTACATCACTGTCCTTTGGTATCTCTGCGTCCTTCTGCACGACCAGTACAGAAACGCCTTTCTCAAGAGCCTCTGGTATATAGCTGTGTCCGTCTGTATTGTATCCGCAGATACAGATGAACAGACATCCTTCTTTTATCTTTCTGGAGTCGTATACAACCTCATTTACACATTTGTCCACATTGCCCCTGACACACTCATAAGACAGTCCTGCCAGCAGGTCTCTGCAGCAATACTCTTTTTCCGCCATTTTCATTCTCCTTTTTTGCCAGCTATCCTTATAATAAAATAGCATGCCTGTCGTGTTTTTTCAACTGTGGGGTTGTTTTCTGACGCTCTGCAGACTTATCCATTACAGACAAAGCAAAACCCCCGGGGGATACCGGGGGTTTGCTTTTCTTATGAGGGGGGAGATAGTGAGTTGTTCAACTATCTTGGTTATTATAATACCCAGTAAATGTGTACAAATTGTGACTACTTCCTAATAAAAGTATAAAATCAAAATTAAGAAAAAATAAATAGGTTCTCCACTGTCACCTTCTGCATCAGTTCTTCCGCAAATTCTTTGGAAAACACGCCGTTCTCTGCTGTTGTTGCATTCGCTGCCGAAATCGCTGCCGCCTTCACAAGTGCCGTCTTTGCATCTTCTCCTGCAAGCACAGACATGGCAAGGGATGCCACTGCGGTATCACCGCAGCCAACCGTATTGACTGCCTTGATCTTCGGCGGTCTTGCCGCGATCCTTTCTGTTTCTGATATATAAAGAAGTCCTTTTTCTCCCATGGAAACGACTACACTGTGGACACCTTCCCGGCAAAGCATAAGTGCAGCCTCCGTGATCTCTTCCCTGTTCCTTAGGCTTCTTCCTGTAAGATATTCCAGTTCCTTTGTGTTTGGCTTGATCAGGAAGGGCTTTCCTTTGATTCCTTCCCGGAGGCTTTCCTTACTGGTATCAAGGATCACCCTTTTCCCAAAGGAGGAAGCTTTTTCGATCAGCTCCCTGTATATATCCGGGCTGATGCCAGGAGGCACACTGCCGCTCATTACCACAAGCTCCGTATCTGCAAGTGCCTTCTCATAATCTTCCCGGAATCTAGAAAGCTCCGTTTCTGTGACCACCGGACCAGGCTCCAGGATTTCTGTCACATAACCGTCCCCGGTGATCAGGTTGGTATTGGTTCTGGTGCTTTCGGAAATCTGTGTAAAGGCACATTCTGCCGAAAACTGTCTGACTCCGTTTTCAATAAAAATACCTGTATGTCCCCCAAGGAATCCCATGGCTCTCACCGGAAATCCATAACCGGCCAGCACCCTCGTAACATTAATTCCCTTTCCTCCGGGAAGATTTCTGACCCTGTCCATACGATTAACCTGTCCAGGGCACATCCGTTCCCCGAAGCAGGTTTTATCTAAAGCCGGATTGAGTGTTATTGTTGTGATCATACATTTCCCTCCCTAACAGTAATACTTCATGACGATCTGGATACTTTCCCGTCCCATATACCGGTTGATCTCCGGATAATAGACCATACTGACCGTAAGCCCTTCAAAGCTCCTGCTGCCACTGTACAACGCCTCCTTTTCATGCTCTCCGTACGTTTCACTAAGGAACCTGTCCAGCTTCTCCATATCTCCAAAATAGATCATATCATATCCACTGCCGCTTTCATCTGCAATTCTGAATTTTCCAACATTTCTGTTCTTACCCAGAATCTTCCCGGATAACAGGCGTACATTTTTCTGCGCAAATACGGGCTTTGGATTTCCTGCTCCAAAAGGTTCTAAAAGCGACAGCTCCTTTACAAAATGATTATCGGCATAGGATAACGGCATCGGAACATCTATATGTACAACTTCTCTGAAATCCTCCTCTGTCAGGGTGGAATTTTCATTCAGCCTTTTCCTGAGCTCATTTAAATCTCCCTCACCTGCCAGGGAAAATCCGGCTGCCATCTTATGGCCGCCAAATTTCGTAAACAGCTCCCGGCACTTTGACAGCTCCTCATACATGGAATAAGCTTCGATGGATCGTCCGCTTCCCTTGATCCCTTCCTCTGCCCTTGTCGCAACCAGTACAGGCTTATGATATTTTTCCTTCAGCCTTCCTGCTATGATCCCTGCAATGCTTTCATGACAGTCCGGCAGATATACCACAAGCACCGGATCCTGCTCTCTGCCTTCCGCCTCCAGCATACGGACTGCTTCACTGACACCATCCTCTGTCATCTGTTTACGGCTGTCATTCAGGCTTTTCAGGTCATAGGCCTCTGTTACTGCTTTTTTAAAATCCGTCTCCTCAAATAATCTGAGTGCCCTGTCAGCACTGTCCAGCCTTCCTGTCGCATTCAGACAGGGTCCAAGGATAAAGCCTGCGTGATAAGGAGACAGCTCCTTATCCATCAGGTCATTGACCTGCAAAAGAGCCAGAAGCCCCGGATTCTCCGTTTCCTTCATCTGCTGCATGCCATACTTCACAATGATACGGTTCTCGTCACGAAGCTCCATCACATCACAGACCGTAGCCAGTGCTGCGAAAGGAAGGAGCTCTTTCTGCAGGGACTTTTTCTTTTCTTCCTCTCCTGACTTTTCACAGAGGGCTTCTATCAGCTTATAGGCGATAAGGGCACCGCAGATTCCCTTAAAATGGCTGGTATCCGCACTCTGCTTGGGATCCACCACCACATCTGCCGGCGGCAGATGATATTCCTTATTCCCGTTTTCTTCTGTATAGGGCACCTCATGGTGATCTGTCACAATCACGGTCATTCCATAATCTCTGGCAAGACTGATCTCTTCAAAAGCCGCGATGCCATTGTCACAGGTGAGGATCGTGTCCACCTCATCCTCTCTGGCATTTTCGATCAGGCTGATGTTTAGCCCGTAGCCATCCCGGATCCGGTGTGGAATCACACGATCCGCCTTTCCGGAAAGTGCCTGGATCCCACGGCATAGGATATAGGTACTGCAGATTCCGTCTACATCATAATCTCCGATCACACGGATCTTTTTTCCCTCCCGGATCTTTAAAAGCAGCAATTCTGCCGCTTTCTCCATTCCATACAAGGCAAAAGGTGAGGGTCTGTCAGCCAGAGTCCCCTTCAGGAACAGACGGATCTCCTCATCTTCTGTCAGATCCCGGTTTCTCATGATCCTGGCAAGCACAGGTGTAATCCCATATTTCTGTGCAATCGCATTAAAATCAGCCTTTTTGGCTGCCACCATCCATTTTTCCACGTCTTCTCCTTACTCCTCAGAAAGGAAAAGGCAGGGACATTCTGCCATTCAGAATATCCTTGCCTTTTCAGATCTATTTCAGATTCTTTTATTTATTCTTTTTAGCGAAGCACTTTCTCAGCACTAACCACAGGGAACCTGCGATGCATACAGAAGAATAAGCACCACAGAGGATACCTACCATCAGCGGCAATGCAAATTCCTTCACGCTTGTCACGCCAAAGATATAGAGCATGGCAACCATGATAAAGGTGGTCAGGGAAGTAAAGATACTTCTTGACAGAGTCTGTGTGATACTGGTATCTACAATAGGCTCAAGACCATCCTTCTGGCTCATGCTTCTCATATTCTCACGGACACGGTCGAAGATAACGATGGTCGCATTGATGGAATAACCTACGATCGTCAGCATGCAGGCAATAAATGTAGTACCTACAGATACCTTTGCTACCGCATAGAAGGTCAGCACAACCAGCACATCATGGAGCAGACAGAGTACGGAGCTTGCACCAAAACGTACATCCTTGAAACGGAGCCATACATAGATCAGCATAAATACCGCTGCTACCAGCACAGCTACGATGGATTCCTGCTTCATTTCATTACTGATGGTGGAGCTGATGGTTTCCGCTGTGATCTTCTCTCCGTCAACCTCAAAATTATCTGTCATGGCATCCTTAAAGGACTCACGCTCTTCCTGTGTCAGGGATCTTGTTTTGAAAATAACCTCATTGGTTCCGTCGATCTTCTGTGTCTGTACATTACCGTCACCGGTAATATCCTCGATCAGTGGAACTACCCTGGAATCAATATCTGCAAGGCTCATATCCTCATTGAAGGTAACACTTGTAGAAGTACCGCCAACGAACTCAAGGCTGTAATTCAGAGGGTTTCCTGTCTGTGCCTTATTCACGCCCATAAAGACGAAGCCTGCAATGATCACGGCAAGGGAAGCGGTAAAGAAAACTGCCTTCTTCTTTGTAAACCGAACTGCCTTTCTCTCTCTTGCTACGCCATACAGCTTCGGATTTGTAAGCCCAAGGGCAAAGAATGCTTTCATGATCAGCTTAGTCACTACCATGGCTGTAAACATGGATAATACAATACCAAGTGCCAGTGTATAGGCGAATCCCTTAACAGTACCGGAACCCATCACTGCCAGCACTGCTGCAGCGATCAGGGTGGTGATATTTCCATCGATGATAGCAGACTGAGCTTTCTTGAAGCCAATATCGATCGCTGTCTTTACCGTTCTGCCCTCTGCCAGCTCCTCGCGGATCCTGGCAAAGATAATAACGTTGGCATCTACTGCCATACCTACTGAAAGAATAATACCTGCGATACCGGGCAGTGTTAATGTAATATCAAAACCATTCAGAAGAATGATGATCAGCTCTACATAAAGCGTCAGTGCAAGACTGGCTGCCACACCGGAAATGTAATAAATCGCGATCATGAATACAACAATGATAGCAAAACCGATCAGACCTGCCTTGATGCTGGTAGCGATTGCTTCTCCACCAAGCTGTGCACCTACCACCTTGGAATGAAGCTCCTCCAGCTCAACCTTCAGACCACCGATACGGATAGTGGACGCAAGCTGCTCTGCGCTTTCATAATCAAAGTTACCACTGATCTGCGCCTTACCATCTGTCAGGGCTGCCTGTACCCTTGGAGCACTGATGATCTGTCCATCATAATAGATACCAAGCGTTTCGCCCTTCTTGTATGCTCTTGTAGTTGCATCTGCAAACTTTTTGGTTCCCTCCGTTGTCATGGTAAGATCAACAACAACCTCAGAATTGTTCATATTGTCTGTAGCAGTCGCTGCCTGGGCATCCTTGACATCCGTACCGGAAAGAGGTGCACTGCCCTCTGCCACGATCGTATCAATATCCTTGGTCAGCATATAAACCACATTGCCGCTTGCATCCATGGTTGCCTGATAGTTGGCATTGCCATCCTCATCTGTTTCGTAGATGAAATACAGGGAACCGGGTTTGCCAAGCTCTGCCAGAATGGCATTGGCATCTGTTACACCGGGGATCTCGATATTGATCCTGTCATCCCCCTCCTGATACACAACAGCTTCTGTACTGTAATTCTCTACACGCTTCTGCAGCTTGTAGATCGTATCTGCCATATCCTCGCTGCTCGGCTTTTCTTCGCCTACTGCCTGATAGGTGATGCTCACACCGCCTGCCAGATCAAGACCAAGCTTAATGTCTGATGCAGAACCGGATCTGTCTGTTCCGATCCCTTCTGTTGCTGTGTATCCGAGACCGCCAAGAAGCAGCACCAGAACGATCAGCACAATGATTGCTCTACTCTTTTTCATTTTTATTCTCCTTCTTCTTCGGCCAGCGCCGCTTTTATCATGATCGCACACTCTATGCGCTTTCTCTGCAATTCACATCCGATATCATAGGCATCGTTGATGCTTCCATGGAAATTGTAGGAGTTTGCGGCACAGCCGCCGCTGCAGTAGAACTTGGCAAAGCATTTCCTGCATTTATCCTTCGCATAAACATTGCATGTCTTAAACTCGTCACGGATGTCGGTTCTTGTAATACCCTCATCCACATTTCCCATTAGGAACTCCTCATGACCCACAAACTGATGACAGGGATAAAAATCACCCCAGGGTGTCACAGCCAGATACTCGGTGCCTGACCCACAGCCTGACAGCCTCTTGGCCACACAGGGACCTCCCTTCAGATCTATCATGAAGTGGAAGAAATTCACACCTCTTCCTTCCTTCTTTCTCTTCAGAAGCTCTCTGGCCAGTTCATCGTACTCTTCGAGAATAGCCGGAATATCCTCTTCCGTGATGGCATAGCTTTCCTCCGGTGCTGCCACAACAGGCTCCACGGAGATCTGTTCAAAGCCAAGATCTGCCAAATGCTTCACATCCTCTGCAAAATCCAGATTATTATGGGTAAAGGTTCCTCTGACATAATAGTTCATCTGGTTTCTGCTCTCTGCCAGCTTCTTAAACTTGGGAACAATAGTATCATAGCTTCCCTGTCCGCCTCTGTGAGGACGCATCAGATCATTGATCTCCTTACGTCCGTCGATACTGAGTACCACATTGGACATCTCCTGATTCAGGAAATCCATGATCTCATCATTTAACAGGATACCGTTGGTCGTCAGGGTAAAGCGGAACTTCTTGTTATTCGGTTTCTCAAGGCTCCTGCCATAAGCTACCAGATCCTTCACGACCTGCCAGTTCATCAGTGGCTCCCCGCCAAAAAAGTCCACCTCCAGGTTGACACGGTTTCCAGAATTTGCCACCAGAAAATCCAGTGCCTTCTTACCGACCTCATAGCTCATCAATGCTCTTCTTCCATGATACTCCCCTTCCTCTGCAAAGCAATATCTGCAGGCAAGGTTGCAGTCATGGGCAATATGGAGACAGAGTGCCTTGACAACAGTCTGTCTGCCCTTAAAGTCAGTAATATATTTTTCGTAAATATCCTCTGTATAAAGTAATCCCGCATCCTTCAGTTCAAGAACCTCTAAAAGAGCTTCCCTGATATCAGCCTCTTCATATTGATCCTTCAGGGCAGAAAGGACTGTTTCTTCCAGTTCTTTTCCCTCTCTGGACGTACAAAGAGCCTCTTCTACAGCCGGGATCACATCATAGACTACGTCATCTACCACGTGGACAGATCCGCTGTTCACATCCAGTACGATGTTGTAGCCATTGTTTTTGTATTGATGTATCACGTTTCTGTTTCCTTTCCTGTGCGATATTGTGTAAGCTTGGAAACGTAGAATAAGCAGCGATGATCCACCGCTGCTTACATACCTTATCTACTTGTTGATAAATACCGCACCTTCACTCCGCTTTTCAGAGATTATTTTGCATGCTCACAGCTCTGGTTTCCTACGGTACAGCTTGTTTTGCAAGCTGACTGACAGGATGTCTGGCACTCGCCGCAGCCGCCCTTCTTCATGGATTCCTTTAAGTCTCTCGTTGTTAATGTCTTAATACGCTTCATAATCTTATCTCCTTAAAAGCAAATTTCTCTTTCCAAACCGGTATCAATATACCGACATTATTTGATATTATAGCATAGGTCATTCCTTGCTGACAAGAGGAATCTCTTCCGCCTTTTCCTTTTTCTCGTCAGGCAGTGTCATCAGCACATTGACGATCCTGTTCTGCCTGATGTCTCCTGTCTTCAGGATGATCCCGTCCGGCAATGTGATCGTCTCTCCGATCTCAGGCAATCTGTCAAGACTCTCGATCAGCAGGCCGCCAATGGAATCATAGTCCTCTGAATGTAGCTCTGTACCAAGCTCATCATTGATATCATCCAGCTTCATGCTGCCTTCTACCAAATAGGTTCTTTCTCCCTTTTTCTGGATCTGCTCTTCTTCATCCTCATCATATTCATCCCGGATCTCCCCGACGATCTCTTCCAAAAGATCCTCCAGAGTGATCATGCCGACAGTTGCACCGTACTCATCCAGCACAAAAGCCACATTGATCCGCTTTTCCCGCATTTCCAGCATCAGATCAGCTGTCTTTTTGAATTCATATGTATAATAGGCTTCCCTGATGATATCTTTAATATGGAAATTGCTTCTCTCTTCCACCAGGATAAAGTCCTTGATATTGATCAGACCAATGATATTATCCTTATCCCCACTGTAAACGGGAATTCTCGTATACATACATTCCCGGAACAGCGTCATCACCTCTTCATAGCCTGCGTCCTCGCTGATGCTTGCCATATCGATCCTTGGGATCATGATATCCTTGGCTACCGTATCTGAAAAATCAAATACATTATAGATCAGCTCTCTTTCCTCTGATTCGATCACACCGTCCTCATGACTGACTTCCACATAGGTACGCAGTTCCTTCTCCGTCATAGCGGTATGTAGATCCTTATCCATATGGAACAGCTTTTTCATTCCCTCTGTAATGGCATCCACCACGAAGATCACCGGTGTCATTACCTTCATCAGTCCCGATATGACCGGTGCATAAAAAAGAGTCAGGCTCTCTGAATAAGCCGCAGCTGCATTTTTAGGCATAATTTCACCTAGGAACAGAATAAAAACCGTCAGGATTCCTGTTGCGATTCCTACCGTCAGATTAATTTTGATTGCAAGGGTAGTAGCCAGTGATGAAGCGGTCAGATTCACGATATTATTACCGATCAGAATGGCGCTCAGCATCTTTCCATACTGTTCCAGAACAGAAAGGGCTGTTTTCGCACGTTTGTTGCCTTCCTCTGCCATTGCCTTAAGACGCACCCTGTTCACCGTAGTCAGTGCTGTCTCTGCAGAAGAAAAGAATGCAGAAAGCATGATAAGAATTAAAATAATAATCAGTTGTATGACACCATCGGTATCCAAAATTTAAATCACTCCTTGTTTTTAATATAATGAATAAAATATACAATACAGAGGTATTACCTGTCAAGTTCACTCATATCATTTAAGTGTAAAGATTATGTAATTTCTGAAACAGGAGGCTCTTATGTTCCCTACGAAAAATCCTGGCAGCCGCCTTACCTTTATCCTGAAGGATCTGCTTCTTTCCTATCTGCTGACCGCGCTCCTTCTCCTTTTGCTTTCCCTGCTGCTCTACCGCTTTTCTCTCAGCGAAAAGACAGTCACCCTGTGCATCACCGGCATCTATATCCTTGTTACATTTCTTGCCGGATTCCTCGCGGGTAAAAAAGAAGGCTGCCGGAAGTTTCTTTTTGGTCTTCTTCTCGGCGGTCTTTATTTTTTCATCCTGCTTCTGATCTCCCTGATTGTCAATCACTCGCTGCAGGGCTTTTCTGGGCATTTCTTTACTGTTCTCCTGCTCTGCTGCGGCAGTGGCATGCTGGGTGGCATGCTAAGCTGATGTACCTTCCCTGTCCTTCATTTTTAAAACAGGACTCCGTACCATATTGACCACTAAAGGGATCACCATGATAAACCATACAATGGGCTCAGCCACAATGATGCCATAATATCCGATCGCTGGTGCCAGAAGCAATGCGATCAGCACTTTGCCAATCATTTCAAGGGAGCTGGAGATCACCGGTGTCCTGTTATCTCCAAAGCCCTGCATGCTGTTCCTGAACAGACATATCACAGTCGGTACATAATAAAATGGGGTATTCACACGGAGATACAGCGACGCTGTATCAATAATATCCTTCTTCTGTGTAGCCGTGACCGTACGGATCAGCCATGGTGCCACTGTATAGGCACTGATGATCACCCCGGCGCACCAGACAAATGTAACAAGAACCGTATCTCTAATCCCCTGCCTGATCCTGGAGTATTTTCCAGCTCCAAGGTTCTGTCCGCAATAGGTTGCCAGTGTCGTACCCATTACCGAAAACGGCAGCATATATATAGAAGAGATTTTTCTTGCCGCCGTATGGGCAACAATGATATCTGTACCAAAGGTATTGATACTTGTTTGCAGTGCCATTGTACCGATACCTACCAGTGACGTCATAAATCCCATGGAAAGTCCCGCTCCGAAAAGCTTCTTATATAATATCATATCAGGTTTAAAATCTTCCTTTTTAAGCGTAAGCTGCGGATACTTTCTTCTCATGTAGAGAAAACATAGAAACGCTGAAACCGCCTGTGCGATCACAGTTGCATAGGCCGCCCCTTCCACACCGGTATGGAGGCACAGGATAAATCCATAATCCATGGCAATGTTCAGGAACGCTGCGAGGATCAGGAACAAAAGCGGTGTAAAGGAATCCCCGATCGCACGGAGCATGGCTGCGCAGATGTTGTAAAGAGTTGCTGCAAGAAGCCCTGCTATGACGATCCCGATATATCCCCTTGCTGCTGCAAAAAGCTCCGGTGAAATATTCAGGAGCTTTAACAGTCCACTCATATTCAGGAGACACAGTCCGCTTAAAACAACTGCACAGCAGGAGCCAAGCAGGATCGTTCCCCCCATAGCCTTCTTCATCTGCCTTTCGTCCTTTGCACCAAAGCAGGTGGCGATCACAATGGCAAACCCGTTGGTCAGTCCATTCAGAAAAGACAGCAGCATATCGCTGAGTGTTGTTGTGGCACCAACCGCAGCCAGTGCTTCATCCCCCAGTGTCTGTCCCACTATCCTTGTATCTGCCAGACTGTAGAATAGCTGAAAAAGCTGTCCCACAAAAAGAGGCACAGCAAAAAGCAGGATCAACCGGATCGGTTTCCCTTTTGTCAGATCTTTCATAATAAGCTTCCCTTACTGATGCTTTACTACCGCTCTTGCGATCACATCAAAAACTTCCTTCAAAATATGAAACAACACCATAATAACCGAAACCAGCGAAAATCCAAGGATCACTGCCGTTACGGAGAGCATCATTTCCTCATGGCTGTAATGCCTGCTCGGTATATAATTCTTGCACTTCTCTGTCACACAGGCGATCGCACACAGAATCCCCGCTGACAAAAATGTCCTGATGACCCAGTACCACCTATAAAAGGTCACATGGATCGTCAGCGTCCCCAGAATGCCGATCGCAAAGAAGGCAACGATCCTTCCCGTCTGTCTGAACTGATAGGTCATCGCCAGAAGCTGCATTTCTGTCACCGCTTCCCCATATTTCTGAACCGCCAGATACTGGATCAGTCTCTTTCCTATTAATTTGGTCTCCTCTCCGTCCTGCACAGATAGATAAGCAACCCCAAAAACCCCTGACAGAAAAAGGATCCACAAAAAAAAAGCAATCAGTGGATGAGATTTTTTCTTTTCCATAAATAATACCCGCTATATCTCTTTAACTAAAACCCGTTAAAATACTCTTCTGAATTTATGATGTCAGATTTAAGTATAACACATCTGTCAGGCAAATGGAAACAGGGACAAATTTAAGATGTTTTTATCAATAACTGTTTTTCAAAATCCATTGACATAGTATTGATAACTACATATAATGTTTGTAACATGTTACAGATACCGATATTTATCTCTGTACTCATCAGCATTATATAGAAAGTGAAGGATAATCCTATGTTTCAGATTGTAGTGGATTCTGCCGCCAATATTCCCGCAGAGCTTGTAAAAAAATATGATATCAGAGTCATCTCCTTTGTCAACTATGTAAATGGTCAGCCTCTGACCTGCTTTGATCCTGACCTCACCATGGAGCAGGAACGTGTCAAAGGAAAAGAGTATTATGATGCTCTCCGTGCCGGTGCCGAGATCAAGACCGGCCTGATCAGCAGCGGTGATTTCGAGGAATGCTTCCGCAGCATTATGGAAAATAATGAGGATGTCCTTTATTTTTCTCTCAGCAAAAATATCAGTGGTACTTATAACTCTGCAAGAATTGCAGCACAGGAGCTGATGGAGAATCCTCCCATGGAGCGCAGGATCCGTATGATCGATTCCTTAAACGCTTCTCTTGCACAGGGTATCCTTGCTATCTACGCCAGTGAGATGAGAAGCCAGGGAATGGATTTTGACACCATTGCCGATACTCTGGAGACTTATCCTGCCAGAATGAATGGTATCTTTACTGTAGGTGATCTGAAGTATCTCGCAAAAACAGGCCGGCTCAGTGGTTCCGCTGCCCTGATCGGCAACATCCTGAGCATCAAGCCAATTCTCCGTGGCAATAAGGACGGTTATATTGTCCAGTATAAGAAATGCCGCGGCAGAAAAGCCGCTTTAAATACACTGGTTTCCCTTGTCTGTGAAACCATCATTGATCCCAAAGAGCAGATCATCGGTATCGCTCATGCTGATTCCTATGAGGATTCCCTTTATGTCATGGAAGAGATCCAGAAACGGATCCAGGTAAGGGAATTCATCAACACCTCCTATGACTACTGTACCGGAAGCCACGTAGGTCCGGATACTATCGCCCTGTTTTATATGGCAAAGGACAGAGAGCTGCTGTAAGATCTCTGTCTTATAGATAAGCTTCAGTGCTTCCATGCCACCCTTGCCGTCCTCTTCGGGTTAGTTTTGAAAGAATTATGAGTGAGATTCCTTCAATAATTTCAACACAACAGTTTACTTTATTTCCAAAATATATTAGAATTATGTCGTATGTAATCAAGAAGTTTTATCAAAAATAAAGGAGAGACATAACATGAGCATTTCACCATTACAGAAAGCCAGATATGAGTATGCTCCCAAGCTTCCGGGCATGCTCAGACACGGCATTGCAGATATCTGCGTAAAGGAAGGCGAAGAAACACAGAGTGTTGCTGATCAGGAGAAGATCAAGGCACTGTTCCCCAACACTTACGGCAAGAAGGAAATCACCTTTGAAAAGGGTCAGAATACTTCCGAAATGAAGAAGCAGATCGTTGGCGTTATCCTTTCCGGCGGACAGGCTCCTGGCGGACATAACGTTGTATGCGGTTTATATGATGCTTTAAAGGCAACCAACAAGGAGAACGAGCTTTATGGCTTCAAGGGTGGTCCGAGCGGACTGATCGAGGATGATTATATCGTTATGACTGACGAATATATCAACCAGTTCAGAAATACCGGCGGCTTCGATATCATCGGATCCGGCAGAACCAAGCTTGAGACCAATGAGCAGTTTGCTATCGCTGCTGATGTATGTAAGAAGCACGGCATCACTGCTATCGTTATCATCGGTGGTGATGATTCTAATACCAACGCTGCTGTTCTTGCAGAGTACTTTGCAGCACACAACACCGGTGTTCAGGTGATCGGTTGCCCGAAGACCATCGACGGTGACTTAAAGAATGAAGATATCGAATGCTCCTTCGGTTTCGATACTGCAACCAAGACTTACAGTGAGATCATCGGTAACATCGAAAGAGATGCAAACTCCGCTAAGAAGTACTGGCATTTTGTTAAGGTTATGGGGCGTAGCGCTTCTCATGTTGCTCTTGAATGCGCACTTGAGACACAGCCCAACATCTGTCTGATCTCTGAAGAGGTTGCAGAGAAGAAGATGTCCCTTTCCGCAATCGCTGATTATATTGCTGATTCCGTAGCTGCAAGAGCTGCAAAGGGCATGAACTTCGGTGTTGCTATCATCCCTGAGGGTGTTGTTGAATTCGTACCTGAATTCTCCGTACTGATCCAGGAGATCAACGAGCTTCTTGCAGGAAGCAAGGCTGATGCCTTCAATGCACTTCCTACATGGGAAGAAAAATACGCTTTCATCGAGAAAGGCTTAACCAAGGAATCCATGGAGGTATTCGCTATCCTTCCCCAGGCTATCCAGCAGCAGTTATTCCTCGAGAGAGATCCTCACGGAAACGTTCAGGTTTCCCTGATCGAGTCCGAGAAGTTATTCTCCGCTCTTGTAAAAGATAAATTAGCAGCAAGAAAAGCAGCCGGAACCTACAATGGTAAGTTCAGTCCTCTTCATCACTTCTTAGGTTATGAAGGAAGATGCGCTTTCCCTTCAAACTTTGACTCAGACTACTGCTACTCCTTAGGATACAACGCATTCATGCTCATCCAGTATGGTTACAATGGCTACTTATCCAAGGTTTCCAACCTTTCTGCTCCCGCAAGCGAGTGGGTTGCAGGTGGTATGCCGATCACCAAGATGATGAACATCGAAAGAAGACATGGCGAAGACAAACCCGTTATCAGGAAGGCTCTTGTTGAGCTTGACGGCGCACCGTTCAAGTACTTCGAGGCTCACCGTAAAGAGTGGTCTGAAAATACCTGCTTCAAATATCCCGGTGCTATCCAGTACTACGGCCCGGCTGAGGTATGTGACATCACAACAGTAACCCTTGCTCTTGAGCAGGCTAAATAAAAAACTATAACAAAACCCTTCAGAGAATCCCGACACACTTCATCGGATTTCTGAAGGGTTTTATTTACCCGTTACAGCTTCTGTTTTTCTCTCACATTTCTGTTTCTTCGTATCACTCTAAAGACAATCAAAAGCACTGCCATGATAAGTATCAGCCACACAAAATAACAGATGCCAAGGAAGGTCGGGCAAATGTGGCATAAACTGCATTTACCGGCTTGCGGTGTCTGACTCACCTGTTTGTACGCAATGGCATAAGCAGAGAATCTGTCTGTATGGATCGTTACCGTATCCGGTGCATCATCCATATCCGTTAAAAGGGTATATTCCCCCTCGTGGGAACGGATAATGAAAAACTCTCTGGCAATGCTTTGCAGCTTCTGTGGAATACCGATCACTACCTCGACCGGTTCTACCGTTCCCGTAACAGCATTCCAGTCAGCTTCTCCTATTTTAACGAACAGAGAAATATCAACATACATTCCCAGTACCAGATCAGGTATTTCCTTATGGTACTCCTTTATACCGTTCTCAATCGCACTCTTATCCTTCTCTGGAACATTGCCGGAAATATCTTTCACCTCTACCCGGATTTCTATGTTTTCTCCAGCAGCTGCACTTTGGAGCTGCGCCGGTGTCAGCACTGCACTCACTACTGCAGCAGTATCAGACACTCCTGCCGTATACTCCTGTTCCTCACAGACAACCATTACAGTGACTGTGCCTTCTCCAATTTTCAGGACAGTACTTGTATCTGCCATGCCCTTCACATTTCCTGTCGGCACAGCTTCACCCGATGTGTCCACCTTGCCGCCGGCTGTCATTTCCGGTACAAGTAATATGTCTTTTATGCCCGGCTGTTCTGATATACCCGGCTTGTCTGCCGGCTTGTCTGCCGGCTTCTCCAATGATCCGGATATATCCGGACTTCCAGCAGGCTTATTCTCCGGCTTATTCTCCGGCTTGTTTTCCGGTATGTTCTCCGTTTTTTCTGGCTGCGCTGGTGGTAATGGTGTTTCTGTTCCGCTGCCTCCCGGTTTCTCCGGTTCCGGCTTCTTTATCGTCCGGTCAAAGCCGCAGTCATTGCAGATGGTATCCCTGTCATCGTCATATACATGGCTATGCTTTTCTTCCAATGCAGAACATCGGCTGCATACTCTCCAATGTCCGTCTGCATCGTATGCGTAATTCCCACTATAATTATGCCCTTTTGCCGGCAGTACCACATCCTGCGATTTGATTTCTGTCGTACAACTGCTGTCGGCATACCATCTTCCACAGTCACAGACATAATAGGCTTTGTTTCCCTTTGCAAGACACGTTGGTTCTACAGCCTGCACCAGAACTGCACTGTGAGTATGTATCCTTACAGTGATTTTCTTTTCTGCCCGGTTTCCGGCATTATCCATAGCTTTCACGATAATGTCCGCACCGGCTGCCGGAAGCTTCTCTGTGGGTATGCTGAATTTGACCTCTGTTCTAATGCTTGTGGTAAAATCCTCCTGTAATACACACTCTGCACTATTTCCGATCTGATAAGCTGCCGAAGCCAGTCCTGCGGAAATAGCATTCTCCTTGTCATCCTTTACCGTCACAATGACTGTCGGGGCTTTCTCATATTCTTTTTCCGGGCTTTCACTGCCATTGACCGAAAATGTGATCTCCGGTGCATTATCCTCCACGATAATACCATGGATGCCACTGCCATCCGTGCCTATCATCTTCGTATCCGACACATTTCCTGCATGATCCCTTGCCGTAATCATGATTTTCCCCTTAAAATCCGGGTTGATATAGATCACTGCCTTATAACCGGCATGATTCTCCACGGAAGCTTTTTTTACCGATGGCTGACCTGCTGTACTGCTATCTTCCGGTATTAGTTTATACTCCACACTCTCTATTCCACTTCCCGCCTCTGCGACAGGAATCGTAATTTCAAGACTGTCTTTTCGGATAAGCCAGTTCCAGAGATTTTTATATCCCTCATTGAAGGCTGCATCACCAATCACAGGCTTTATCGTATCAAGCTTTACGGTCATGGTGTCTGTCACCGTTTCATTTCCGGCTGCATCCACTGCCTTGAAGGTGTAGGTGTGCCATCCCTCGACACAGGCATAATCCTTTGTTATGGTTGTTCCCCCTTCTGTAATAACACCCTTGATCTCTTCATACCCGCCATCATCCACCTTACCATACAGGCTTTTGACTCCCTTGTTATCGGAATAAGATAAAACAATGCGGATCTGATCCGTATTATACCAGCCCTTTGTATTCGGGCTGACATTACTCTTTACTGACGCAGCAAGCTTTGGCTTTTGTACATCCTTAAAATAACCATAGCAGGTTTTGTCTCCATATTCCGCTGCCCCGATCTTTGTATAAGGTGTTCCTGTATAACCGGCATTGTCATACCATCCACAGAACACATATCCTTCCTGTGATGGAACCGGCATAGTCAGCTCCTGTCCATGGACATAGCTTTTATAAATATTTTCAGGCTCATAAACACTGCCATCCGGCAGGGACAGATTATAAGACACACGATAGGAATTCGGTATCCACTTTGCAAAAAGCGTTGTGTCTGTCATAAGCTGCGACTGGGTATCAAAATTAAATTTCCGGATGTCTGTACATTCTGCATCCCTATACCAGCCTCCGAAGGTATATCCCTCACGGACAGGTTTCTGCGGCTCCGTGACCGCACACTGCACAGCCGCCCCCGGAGTAAGACCATTATAAGTCGTCCATATAAGCTGCGGCTCCACGCTGCTTCCACCCTGACTGTCAAAGGTGATCTGTCTGACATAAAAGGTCTTTTGCTCACAGGCGGTGCTGTCACTGTATGCCTTCTTATAATATTGGATCTGCTTTGTGCCGGTGCTGTTTACCGTGTAGACCGCTTGTTTCTCTTTCAGCTCTGATAAACGGTAGATTCCCTGATAGGCCTCTAACTCTGCCAATACCTCCGTCTGTACAGTTCCTGTAAGCTTTCCTCCTGATGGTCCATAGGTAAGTGAAACATTCATCGTCAGTCCTGCGGACAAGGGCTGTGCCTTATCCGGCCCTATAAATTCCAGATGATGGATATCATCCTTTTTTATCTGCTCTGAAAAACCATCCCTTACATTTCCTTTCTGGTCTGTCACCTTATAATATAAATAACAGGTTCCATAATAGTCTGACAAAGAAATCGTATATTCACCCGCTGCAACCGCAGTTGCGTCAAGATCAACCATTCCTGTGACCGGTTTTTGGGAAGTATCTGTCACCCATTGATACGCTGCACTCTGAATGCCGCTGGGTGTGCCTCCCTCGGTTCCTGCCATATCCGTAAATGTAAGCTTTACCGAAACATTTGGATCCAGATACCATCCACTTGCTCCATTGAGTGTTCCATTGACTGTGCAGCTGACTGTTGGTGCTGTCACATCCATATCCGTCATTTCCACACGGTATTCTTCACTGACATTTCCCGCATTGTCCGTAAGCCTTACCACATAGTTTCCGTTTTTCTTTACGGTAAAGCTGTTTCCGGTGAAGGTTGTCCAGGTGCTCTCTCCCTGCATCCTATACTCTCTGGTACGGATGCCGCTGCCACCATATCCCGTCAGGTTTCCCTTCTGATCGTAAACAGCTGTATTGTCATCTGTAAGACCAATCAGCTCTATTGTTCCAGGCTTGCTACCTGCAGCTGTAAGAGCTTCCAGTTTCGGTGCCTCATTGTCGATTTTGGTCACAAGCACCTCTGTTGCAACAGAATTTCCGAATTTATCCATCACCATAAATTCATAGACACCGTTTTTCGTCACAGTACAGCTTCCGCCGGTCATATTCTCAGTCACGATACCCTTCGGCGTGTAGATAAACGCAAGTGCTCCCACACCTGTGCCGCTTCCCGGTGTAATGTTCCAGACAAGCTTTGCACTATTTGTCCACGAAGACGGATTTCCCGTTACTGTAATGGAAGGAAGGGCTGCTGCCGTTGCCTTCTTTATCACTTGATAAGGTCCCGACTTCACGGTTTCCGATACATTGCCTGCTCCGTCTGTCACCCTTACATGCAGGTACTTTACAGTTTTTGCAATCTCCTCTGCGGTATATTCCGCCTGATAGCTGCCATCTGCAGCCGCAGACAGTGGCGTCCATGCAGAAGGTGCTCCTGCCGTATTTGTCCATGCATACTCTACCTTTGCCACACCGCTGCCACCGGTATCCTCCGGAAGTACCGCAATGGTCAGCTCATTGTATACCCTGTCCGCTCCGGTACTGCTGCCGCTGCGAAGCGTCACGGTCGGTTTTTTACGATCTATTTTTTTAACCTCAATGGTCTTGGATATCACATTCCCATAGGAATCCGTCAGCATGACGGTATAGCTTCCATTTTCTGTGACATACAAATTGGCTGAACCACTGGAGGATGTAATACTTTTCACTTCCTTCTTTGGTCCGTCAAAGGTAAGCGTTGTCCCTGTGCTCTGGGCACCTGCATACTGCACCACGATATATTTACCAGACTTCCACACATTGGCTGCGTCCGCCGATGCTGCCGTGCTGCCAGCCCTCACCGACACATCCGTGATCGCAGGATTCATAAAGGTAAAAGCCTGATACTGATGGGTCGATGCTCCCGATGCTGCAGTGGCAAGCACATGCAGATACCAGGTCTGTGTCTGCCCTGCGGTTCCTCTGCTCTCTGTGAGCTGCGTACCGCTTGCGATGGTCTGCCAGCCATAGCCTGGCAGCGCAGTATCCTTCGTCCATGCATACTGAATGGAGGCTGCTCCTGTGGCTGTGATCGTTGCCTTGTGACGAGGCAGACTGCCACTGGTATCCGCCTTCACGGTCAGTGTCGGTTTCGTGGTATCCACCTTGATATTGGTATTGCCGCCCGAAAAGGTCTGGCTCGTACCGGATAGATTGCACATATCCTTAATGCTGCCAATACTGCTGATGCTTTTGACCTTGAGTGTGTCAGTACTATTTAAGCTGACAGTAGAGGATACCTTCCCTGTAAAATAAAGCACATTCGTATCCGCACCACCGGCATAAGACAGAGTTCCCACATTGGTAGAAATCGTAAGGCTGCTGCTTAAGCTGCTATTCTGACTGTCCACAATCTCATCAAAGACGAGTGCTACGGTGATCGGATCTCCTGGAAGATAAGTGCCTCCTGCCATCGGTGCAACGCCAAGGAGCGCCGGCTCCTTCTCGTCATTGACCATCACAAAGCTTTGCAGACCGTCCACATACCATTCATCGGTATCCGCACCGGTGGCGCCAAAATAGGCGAAACAGGTCTGATCCACCACAAGCTTCACCCAGGTTTTGCCATTGTAACCATGCGTCGTACCGGAGCTGTTTTTGGGATAATATTTTCCTTCCCCTCCACCCGTTCTGGTGTCAGGAAAATAATAAGTTCCGGCTGTTTTTTTTGCCGGCTGCAGAAAATTACATGCCCAGAGCTGCCCTTTTACTCCCGCAACAGCTGCTTCTTCATTACTTATATCATAATTTCTGTCTTCTAATGGTTCGGTTCCCAGATAAGCATGTTCATAGCCGTCCTCTAATTCATATGCCTTCAGCACATACCGGTAATACCATCCGCCGGCTGTGGACTTTAGATACTCCTGCTGCCGTGCATCCGTATAATAGCTGGAAAAAGAACTGCTGGTATGATAGTTTGTATCGTTGTAGCGATTTTTAAGAAAACTCACATTCTTTCTTTTTCCACCCTGATTTTGGTTTGTATCCGCAATCCGTTTTCCGTTTTTCCCGGATGTCTCAGCAACATGCGTGATCGTTTTTTCTGTTGTGTAAACCGACCGGTCCACGGTATAGCTGCTGTCTTTCGCCATTGTCCGCTGCATCGAGCGGCGTGTCTGGTCAATCCCTCCGCCACCCGTCACACGGTAGATCTCCAGCGAATAGGTTCTGTCGGCATTGGAATACTTTGTTCCAGTCTTACTCTGATAGGCATTTGTCACGTTAAGCTCCGTCACTGTCACGGTCTTTGACGTTTCCCCCTCTGAAAAAGAGACAGCACCCTCCTGATGGGTAAAATGTGTGCCACCCACCGCCGATCCGTTTACCGTGCGGCAATATACCATCTGCGATTTATCTGTTCCATGACTTCTTGTGATCGTAAAGGTCGCTCTGCCATTACTGCCTGATACATTGCTCACAGAGAATATACCATACTGTGGAATCCCGAAGCCGAATTTTCCCGCTTCACTGTAATACACCTTCTCTTTACCGTCAGATATAACCTTCGCATATGCCCGCGCATAGTACTCCACGCCGGAGATCAGTCCTGTGGCTTTAGCGGTCAGATTTCCATTTTTTGTTGTAATGACCGAAGCAGTTTGGGCACTGCCGTTATGAAAATCCACCGTTGGAGCAGGCATCACGCCCCAGACAAAGCCGGTTTCCTTAATCGTATCTCCACCGGTACGTACCAGAACCGCATTCAGATTGAAGCTATCCTTGCTTCCTGCAGCTGCGGTAAGCGCACCAAGCTTTAGTTCCAATGGCTTCGCAGCCACCGTGATTACAAAATTCTGAGTGGTCGTATTTCCTGCGGCATCGGATGCTGTTACCTTGATTGTCTTTTTTCCGGGAAGAGCTGCGATATCCTTCGGTATGGTGTAAGTCAAAGGCTTATCGGCAAGCCTGCGGTTATCCGCCACAGAGAGTGCCTCACCAAACAGCTTCTCCACCGTCTCCTGCTTCTCTTCCTCCACCACAGTGACCGGCGTATAGGTGAGCACCGGTGCCGTCTTGTCGATATTATCCACCCATACCGGATAAAGGAAGGACTGCTCACTGCCTTTTAACTTATAGGTTATCGTAAAGGTGTATTTTTTGTTTTCTGTCGCTATATGCGTTGCGCCATCTGTAACCTTTACATCCTTGATTCCCAGCTTCGGCATATTCTCAGCCTTTACCGTTATCGTCACATCACGATTGGTGAGTGTGTCCGGTGACAGCGTATGACTGACCTTCGGACCAAGACCTGCACCCTGATTAAAATAAAAGCTGAAGCTGTCTGTTGCCTTGATTTCTTCTGTATCAGGATCTTTGAGAATTCCGGTAATTTTGTATACACCGCCAGGCGAGTTCAGGGGCATGCTCAAAGCAATCTGCTCCTGTGACTTAGCCTTTCCAAAGCAGGCATCCAGTGCATTGCCTGTCTCTGTCTGTGTCAGTGTATACTCTGTCGCATATTCTTTATTTCCTTTCTGCCGGATTGTCACAAGAGACTGTACGGTAACCGTTTTACCTTTTGTGGATGTATCCTGAAGCTCCAGGGAAAATTTTTCAATGTTGGGATCTGCTGCACCACCGTCCAGCACAAGCTGCATCCAGTCTATTCTTACAATCCAGCTTCGCGGTGCCACCGTTACAGATATGACATTCTTTCCCTTTTTTAATTTTTCAAGCGGAATCTCCAATACAGTCGTATTCCACGTATTGTCCGTGCCAGACAGATAACCGATCGTCTCTTTATTATATTTTTTACCAGATTGATTTGTCTGATCCATCGGCAGATATATATCATCATTGAGATACACATAATCTGTCTCACCGTCATCCTCATCCACATCATAAGCCTTCACAGCCAGATAGGCACTCTGGGTCGGAAGCTCGTCCAGTGTAAAAGCCAGCTCGATGGGATGTTTTTTGTTTGAAAAACCCATGTTCTCATCAATGTCGCCATCTGCCTTCCCCGTATGGCTGTTGTTCTCGTTATCTGTCGTAACCATCAGGGTCTGTGGATGTGGTGTAAGCACAGGTGCCCTGGAAGGTGCTCTCAAGGGCAGACCTGTACCCCAGACAGCAGCAGGCATGGCATTCTCTTCCGGCGGCTTCACACCGTAGTCCTCCACCAGATCCTCCAGTGTCAGAAGCTCCGGCAGCTCATCCTCCTCCATCCGCTGCTGTATCATCTCCGGATAGTGATACGGACATTCCAGATCCATACAGTCCGTCTCCGTATCTCGTATATGCTCCAGACCCTCCAGACGTTGGATAAGCTCCGCCAGACGCCCCTCCTCTTCCCCGGAAAGTGTTTCTTTATTCTCTGTATCATCTGTTTTATTTTCTGCAAGCCATGCGTCCAGCTTCTCCCTTGCTTCGGTAAGCTGCTCCGGATCTATCATATCCTTATTTTTCTCACCTGAGGAGAGATAGGTAAGGGGATCCGGCAGCTTCTCTAACAATGCAAGCAGTTCTGCAGACTCCTGTCCTCCTATGGCTGCAATTACCACACTGATCTGCGGAAGGCTGACACCATCCGCTACCATGTATTCTTCCGGGATAACCGGAGTATAAACATAATGATTTCCCAATACGGAAGAGTCAAAGCTGTCCGCTGTGTTGTTTTCCCATGTCACATGAATGGAAGACTCCCGTGTGCTTTTTACAGGGGGAATCGTTTCTACCGGTGCCGGTTCTTCCTCCTCCGCCGGTTGTTCCTCCTCCGCCGGTTGTTCTTCCTCCGCCGGTTGTTGTTCCTCCGCCTCCGGTTGTTCTTCCTCCGCCGGTTGTTCTTCCTCCGCCTCCGGTTGTTCTTCCTCCGCCTCCGATTGTTCTTCCTCGGCCTCCGGTTGTTCTTCCTCCGCCGGTTCTTCTTCTGTCTCCTGCATTACATCCCCGGTGGACTCCTCCACACTGTTTGTTTCCAACATTACAGTAAGGGTATCAGGAAATACGATTTCACTTTCCTGTGCACCGACCGGCAAAAGCTGCACTGCGACCGATTCATCCAGATCTCCAAAGCCCGTGATCACTTCCTGTGTTTTTATTTCTTCATCGGCAGTTGCAAACACGGCAAGATCAATGCTTGTAAATACCAGTGCTGCTGTCAGGACCAGTGCTGTGATACGCGCAGCTTTTTCTAAAGCCTTAAGCTTATGTATCTTCATAATGCTCACCTTCCCACTTTATCTTCTAAAAGCTTTTCCTGTCTTTTCAGCTAAAGTATATCGGAATTACTTTTTGCTATGGTCATCATTGCGGATTTGGCAGCATTTTATTCGGATTTGGTCACCCCCTGTTTCGTTGACTCATCCTGCCTTCTTTGCTACACTATAGGTGTGATCGCAAAACAATAAACTGGGAGGGGGATCATGCCTTGCAGATTGCTTTATGTGATGATGAAATAACGAACCATGAAAAGACAAGAGAGCTTATCAGACAATATAAACAGATACATTCTAACCGGACTCTTTCCTTATCTTCTTTTGCATCAGGAAAAGAACTTATCAACCATGTAGATGAACATGGTGGCTTTGACCTCTATATTCTGGATTGTATTATGCCGGAAATGAATGGTATTGAGCTTGGCGCTGCCCTGAGAATGCGTGATGATACGGGATTTCTGATCTACCTCACTACCTCCCCTGACTTTGCACCGGATTCTTACCGTGTAGATGCCTTTGATTATCTGTTAAAGCCTGTCGAGAGCGAACTGTTTTTTCAAAGCCTTGACAAGGCCTACCGCTCTTTTTCACAGATCATGCAAAAAACCGTTGCCATAAAGACCACGGACAGTATCCGTATGATCCCCATCGCCGACATACGGTATGCAGAACGCATAGATAAACATATCGATTATCATCTGGCAGATAATACTGTGATACACAGCACCAGCTTCAACGGTTCTTTCCAGAATGCTGTGACTGAGCTGCTTTCGCACAAAAGAATGCTTCTGGTAGGTTCCTCCTTTGTCGTCAATTTATTCCATGTCACAGAGGTTACAAGATCAGACCTGCTGCTGACCGGGGATCTTCGTGTTCCGGTTCCCCGCCGTATGTACGAAACAGTCAAGAAGGAGTGGGCGGACTTTTGGCTGAATGGAGGCAGATACTATGCTTTTTGAGGATAATATTATTTTTTTGATCTTAAAAGTTATGATCACCTGCACAGGTACCTTTGGCATGATGGGCTCCACCACGAAGTTCCGCTATGTGAAGGAAAAGCCCATAAGTATCATGATTTTTGCCTCCTATTTCATTTATGTCATAATTTCATCCTACGCGATCATCTATTTTTTCAGCTACCAGCATTTGCTGCGGGTATTTATCCTGACAATATCCTGTCCTGCCATCCTTCTGCTGCATAATATGTCTGACGAGCCATTTCCACGTCTTGTATTCATTCGTGCAACACACATACTTGTTTCTTTATATATCGCAGCCACCATCACACTCATAAATACTGCGCTGCACGGAACGGAGCTCTCAGATATCCTGATGCGTCTGCTCGCCTATCTGCTTGTCATCCTGTTTGATTTTCATTTCATCCGCCGCATCTATCTGGATTTTATCACAGAGATCAGGAAAGGCTGGGGAATCCTTTCCCTGATTCCCTGTGCGCTGATCATCCTTGCCGTAGCACTTGCTTTTTATCCAGAGCATTATAGTAAACGTCCCACAAGTGTCGTAATGATCTATCTGCTCGGTGCCGTCATTGTCATTCTTTACACTGCGATCGGCGTATTTCTTTCTATGCAGTATCACAGGCAGGAAATAGATCAGAACAGGAAAATTCTTGAGCTGCAGGTACAAAATATACAAAGGGAAGCTGCCGACATGGAAAAGCTTGCAAAGCAGACAAAAATCATCCGGCACGACATCCGGCACATACTTTCCACCATCGCATCCCTTGCTGAGAGTGGAGATATGCAGGCGATCCTTGATTTTACCGACAACGCCTACCAGATGCCTGATATGCCTGAAGCTTCCCATTACTGCACAGATGCCCTTTTAGATACAACACTTTGTTCTTATTTTAAATCTGCAAAGGACTCTGGTATCCTGCTTCAAGCCTCCGTCACTATCCCGGACATTCTTCCGGTTGACTCTGCCGGACTTGCCATCTGCTTTGCTAATGCGCTTGGAAATGCCATAGAATGCTGTGAAAAGCTGCCAAAGGAGAAACGAAAAATTGTTTTTAAATGCATTGGAAAACCTAAGCTGATGTTTGAGATCGAAAATCCTCAGCCGGACAGAATAACCTTTGACAGAAATGGTCTTCCTCATTTACCGGAGGGCGGTATGGAAGCCCATATCCGTTCCATCGTGGCATTCTGCGAAAAATATGGTGCCTTTTACACCTTTACGGCTGAAAACGGCTGGTTTAAGTTTATGGTCACATTATGATAATGTTCAAAATGGAGGAATTCTATGATTTTTGATGATAATACGGCTTACCAGATCTACCGTATCTTTGTCGCCATATTTGGTACGCTCGGTATGGTAGTTGCCACTTCTCCGATGAAAAAAAACTATAAAAGGAACCTGCTTTTTTTAGGCGGATATGCCATTTATGCAATTGTGTTCACCTTTTTTTCCATGCATTTTTGGGGATTTCTGTCTTTTCTCAGAAGCGTTATCCTTACTATTTCTCTGCCGGGCGTGATCATGATCTATATGGCCGCAGACACTTCCGTTTCAAAGCATGTCTTCAAATGCCTGTCGCAGCTCCTGCTCTCACTCTACCTTCTGATCAGTGTGACACTGCTAAACTCACTGTTTAAAGGTACGCTGCTGTCAAATGCAATACTTCTTCTGTCTGCCTATCTTGCTGCGATTGCCTTGGAATTTTTTGTTCTGAGAAGGGTTTTTCCGGATATAACCGGGATCAACACCCGGGGCTTTGGGATTCTCGCACTAATCCCTATCGCCTTTTTCCTCTTTGTAATGACACTTGCACTCTATCCGGTTCATTACACGCAAAACCCGGCTTTCCCATTTCTGTTCTACCTCTCAGGTGCTGTCATTGCCATTATTTATTATGCTGTTTTCCAATATCTGCGGACACAGTATCAATATCAGATGGATGAACAGAATCGTGAGATTTTGGAAATCCAGATACAAGGCATAAAAAAGCATGTTGAAGATACGAAACGGAATGCTGAAGAAGTAAAGCTCATCTGGCAGGATACTCACAAGATGCTGTCCGGTATCGCTGCTCTTGCAAAAAAAGGAAATGCTAAGGCCATCCTTGATCTTGTATCCGAATCAACTGAGCTGAACCGGATTAGCGCTCCCACTCACTACTGCAGTGATCCCATATTAAATGCTACTCTCACTGCTTATCTTGAGCGAGCCCGGAATTTTGGCATTACCATAGAGCACCATCTTGCGATTCCGGAAAGCCTCCCTGTTGATTCCGCCGAGCTTTCCATCTGTTTTGCCAACGCTCTGGAAAATGCCACAAAAGCATGTACAGAGCTTCCGGGGAATGAGAGAAAAATTATCATCCGCTGTATCTACAAGCCTGCCTTTATGTTTGAGATTGCAAACCCTTACAAAGGACAGATCACCCTGGGAAGAAACGGACTCCCCACCTCCACCAGAACAGGTCATGGAACTGGTACACGTTCCATCATGGCTTTCTGTGAAAAGCATAATGCCTTTTATGATTTTTCCACGGAGGGCGGCTGGTTTAAGCTCATGATTACTCTGTAAGCTGTATCCCAGACAGCTTATGCAGACCTTTAATGCCTCCGACACGATGACAGATAATGTACTATGAAAATATGTCAATTCTGGATTCGTGGCTTCAGCGCAGATCAACCTCCAGATTTACTTCAAACATCCGGCTCCATGGCATGGAAACTTTTTTTATTGCTACCTTGTCTGCAATAGAGGACAGGCTTTCCTCCATAAATTTTGGAAACCCTCCAGAAAGTTCTGGTGCGTCTTACCAGATTTCTGAAGGGTTTCATTCATATTATACAGACCAGACTTTATACTTCCAATATCCTGCTGATGCTTCTGTCAGCCCATTCCTTTACCGTAGCAGCATCCTCCTCAAGAAGCCATCCTTCCTTTACCTCTTTCTCTATATATTCATTAAACAGCTCCAAATAATGCTCTCTATCCTTGTATCTTTCCTGAATTGCTTCTTTATCAAAGAATTTCATTGTTCCTACAACACCCATATGTGCACTCATATCACAGCCTTCATAGGATGCGAGTGGAACTTCCAACAACACAGATCTTAACCCTCCTTCTGCGTTTCCATCTTTATCTCTCTTTATTGTCCCATCATCATTTCTAGTAATATTACAGATCACCTCGGGCGCTATTCCTTCCGTTGCCCAGATATGTAATTTTTCAAGCAAACCTACTATATAATAAGCCAAAGGGAAATCATTAATAAATTGCTTCTCTTCAGAGGGTATTACATGGGGTTTTCTCCCAGCTTTAATAACATCCTGATCTGATACAATAACCGGACATTTAATATCAAAATGAGGGCTTCCTGGAATTTCATAATATCTGCTCTTATTTTTCTCCGTATCCTCATTCTTAGGAAGATGTTGATCCATATCATCACCAGCCCCAAACCCCTTAAACAAATATAGATCACCTTCGCTACTCATTTTAATATATGGCACTTCAGAAACTACATTTTCCTGATAATCAAAGGTAAGTGGCCCAAGCTTCTTTTGCTGGCATACTTTTCTTGCGACAAAGGCTCCAACGATATTCATATATCCATCATATATATGACTTCCGTCTTCGTTTTTCATGTACTGATCAAAATAATGCACATAAGTGTTAAGATATGCACCACTCTGGCTCTGTCCAGTCAGATACAGTTGTCTGACGTTCCAGCCATTTATCAGGTTATTTTCCACTTTACTTTTAATACGACAGGCTGTCTGGGACAGCATATCCCAGAACAGTCCTTCTTCTGTTCCAGGTATGCTGTCATAAGCATGACATACCGGCTGAGACACTTGTTCTCCGTTGGACCAGTTCAGATCCCTATATCTTTCATAATCGAAAGTTTTTAGTGCAAGTACTGTAATTGGCTTACTGGTGATTCCTACATATGCATGACCGTTTCTTACACACCAGTCATAGATCCGGGTCCACAGATCTTCATGGTCATAACCATTCGTTGCATTCAGAATATCCAGATATACCCTGCCTGAAAACTGCTCTTCTTTTATTGGTTTTCTAATCAGAAGTCTCGTTTTGTAAGGAAGCCCTTCCTTTTTTACAACCAGTCTGCCATTATCATCATCATATACATTAGCATATCCACTGGCAAAATATTCTTCTTCACAATATCCAATTTTTTCCAGATCATATGGCATACGACAATGTCTCATTGAATCAAATGGATAAGAATTTTCTGTTGCTTCTACAGGTCCCTCAAGTATAATGTCTTTCCTGCAGGCCTGTCTTATCATATCTTCCCTTTTCATATGCTACCTCCTTTAGTTTTTCTCCTCTCTGAGATGATCTACAAAAACAGCTACGATCAAAATGATACCTTTAATCAACATCTGATAATAAGAGCTGATACTTAAAAGGCTCATTCCATTTGCAATTACAGACAACAATACGACACCCATAAAAGTATTCAAAACAGTGCCCTTACCACCGGAAAGAGATAATCCACCAAGAATAGCTGCCGTCATGATATCCATCTCGCTTCCTGTACCTGCATTATTTAATGCAACACTTCCCTGTGCTATATATAATATGGAAGCAATTCCTGCTGTCAGTCCGGAAATAATGTAAGATACCAATTCCACCTTTTTTACTGGAATTCCTGAAAGCCGTGATGCAATCCGGCTTCCACCCACGGAATAAATATTTCTTCCATATTGGGTATACTTCATAACAAAGCCAATGATCAGATATACCAGGATCATGATCCAGAACATGGATGGCAATCCAAATATGCTGTTAAAGCCAATAAACCGAACCATGGTATCATTAATGGAAATATATCTTCCATCCGTTACTATAAATGCCATTCCTCTGAATGCAAGCTGTGTTGCCAGAGTTGCAATAAAAGGGTTGATGCCCATATAGGTAATCAGACAGCCGTTAATCATTCCTCCCACAATACCAACAAGCATTGCTACCAGTAATAATGTGATTCCACGCAATCCATGTTCATAGCCAATTGCCGCTGCCATTCCAGACAATGCCATCAGCGAAATCTGGGACAAATCCAGGCCTCCAAGCACCAGAGTAATTGTCAGTCCTGCAGCCATAATTCCATTGGCAGAAACATATACACATATATTTTTAAAATTCGACAGTGTCAGATAATACGGTGTAAGAACAGACCATACAATACTAATCAAGATCAGCGCTACAAATATACTGGTAAATGATGCATTTTTCTTTAAAAATTGAGGTATTATACTTTGTTTATTTTTCATATTCATTCCTCTCCGAGTGCATATTTTAATACATTCTCTTCCTGTGGCGACAAATCGGAAAAAGGAATTTCGCGTAATTGCCGCTGCTTCGTGTCCCTGTGGGCGTTCATAGCTTCCCGCCTTAACGCCAGTTTGCAAAAGCCATTAAAAGCACAACGGATTTGCCATTGGGTACGAATAGGTTCGTTCATGTTCTCACCTCCTTTCGCAGCCGCGAAAGCGGTGGATTTTGAAATGTCCCCTTTCGTAATCCCTCAAACCGAAAAACTTGATTTTGGACGTTGATTTTTGGCGATTTTTCAAAAAAACTTTTGAAAAAATGCAAAATGCGCCCGTCTGCAAAATGCAGATGAACGCATAGGAACTAACTAAGGTATTTAGATGATTTGACAGTTCATATTTAAGGGTAGAAATGTCCCCGGCGGTGGTCGGGCTTTTTTTAACAAGTCAGAGAATGTAAAGATTTGTCGGTATGGTTTATCACTCATGGCGGCTACCTCCTAAAGCCGCCATATCTGAATGATTACAGGTCGTCACATAGACAAAAAAAATCGGCGGCTCTGAAAATCAAAGCCGCCGAAAAATAGTAGGCGCGTGAAAATGCTTCTGCTCTGCGACGGCTTTTTTTCTTTTGCCGTCGCTCGGCAGATGAAATATCTATTTAATTATCTCGTCATTGCCGCCTATAACTGATCCGGGCAGCAATATAGTAAACTCCGTAGAGCAATATAAAAAAGACAAATGCAATACTAAGAGAGCCGATTATCCACAAGTTGTTTGAAAATACAGGGAGATGAAACGCACTCAACTGCATTTTCCCCGCACTGACATATACAAAGCAACTGCTGATAATCAAAGCGGGTAACAAAGGGAGTAAAAACATCATTGACAACTGGCGATTATTTAGTTTCTCAATATCCCGCCTATTCACTCCAAGCTGCTGTAAAATACAGTCCTGTCGTCGTTTCTTCTCCCTGTCACTAAGAATTTGCGTCGCCAAAATTGCCGCACCAGTGATTTCAAAGACCAGTGAAAGGTAAAATAAGCAAATAGCCATAGCATAAAGCTGTGTCAAACTTTCTTTATCTACCCACTTGCCGGACAAATAATCAACATTATCAATCAGAGCTGTCACACCGCTACCGTCAGACGCAGTTTTCCCAATATTACGTTTTAGCATAGAAAGACCATCACACATTTGAACGATATTTTGCAAATCGCGGCTATCAAGCGGCGTTTCTGTTATGACAGACAGCAGACTATATAGTGTCGTCATTTGGCTAACCGCCTGTTCTGGAACAATGATACAAAAGTCAAGACCATTTCCGTATGTGTCCATCTGGCTGAATGGTTCACAAAATATGCTGTCCTCTGCGAATAAATATCCGGCACAATTCAGACTTTTATCCTGTTCAAGCAATGTTTCAAAGGGCTTTTTAAGTGCGGGAACACAATGGATATAACACAAAGACGGATTGAGTTCTACGGATTGAAGCCCCAGTATTTCGCGCAGTTTCTTATAATCACTCTGTTTCATATAAGTATCATGTTGATATTCTGCGTATGCCATATAACCCGAACGTCCGGTACTTGATATACAATCGTTTCGCGCTGCAAGAAAACTATTTTTGTTATCCGTATAAATGCTGTAAACATAACTTGACTGAACGGGGAAGTTAAGGTCAAGAACATTTTCATAAGCCGAAAAATCCTGTAATTCTGCCTTGTGTAAAATCATTATATCAAATACGCTCTGTTCCATATTTTTGTCTGCAATCATATAAACAGCAGTACCCACCCCCATAAAGGTTAATGAAAGCATAAACAAAACGGAAAGAACGCCCATGATAATGCTTGTTGAACGGATTTTTGCTGTAAAGCCGCGAAATAGTACCAACCTGTTTTTTTCATATTTCCATTTTTCACGATTGCCAAATTGCATAATGAGAAACGTGGGTACACTTAGGAAAAACCCAAATAAAAACAGTACCAGACAAACAACGCTTATAAGCACATCATAACCATTCCCCAGCAGCCCGGTACACATCAGAAAAATTCCTACACACCCTGTCAAAACAGATATAAAAAACAGTGCAATGGCAGATACCCCGTCATGCAGCAGCTTTTTTTCGTTCTGGCGCTCATAATACAACAAATCGTAAAGAGTTACCTTGCTTATCCATTTGTTGTTCCTCCGTATAGCGTAAAAGAGCATTGCCAAAAAATAGATACAGGTTAATGCTGTGGCATTAAATGAAAAGTTCCACCTTAGGACATACATCACACCAAACATAGAGCTAAGAACCGCTTCTAACAGTTGGGAAAACAGTATGCCAACAGGAAGCCCAATAACAAACGCAAAAATGCCAATCAAAGCGTTTTCATAAAAAATAAGCCTGCATATAGAACGGTTAGGGATTCCCGAAATCATATAGATACTCAATTCCCGGCTCCGTTTTTTCAATATATACTTTGTCATGTACCCAACAATCCACCCCATAATAAGGACAATGAGCAATGACGCAACAATAATCATATAAGGCAGCACGCCGATACTGGGAAACGCTTTCACTATATCCGAAAAAATCAGTGAATTAAAAGCGTACATAAAGGAAACCGTACAGGCAAGTGTGATGAAGTAAAGCAAATAATCTTTTGACTGCCTTTTCGCATTGCGGATTGATAATTCCTTTAGCATGGATTGTCACCTCCCAAGAGGGAGAGAACGTCAAGGATTTCGTGATAGAATATATCCCGCGTCTTTTCGCCTTTCAATATCTCATTAAAAATCTTCCCGTCCTTTAGGAATAAAATGCGGTCTGCATAACTGGCACAAAATGCGTCATGTGTTACCATGAGGATTGTAGCACCTGTTTCTTTGTTAAGTTCTGACATCATCTGTAACAGAATACGGGCAGAATTAGAATCAAGGGAACCTGTCGGCTCGTCAGCCATAACCAGTTTGGGATTACATATCATTGCCCTGGCAAAAGCACAACGCTGTTTTTGACCTCCCGATACTTGAAAAGGAAATTTTTTCAGTGTGTCGCTGATTTGTAGCCGCTGTGCAATATGGTTAATCCGCTCCGTAATTTCTTTCGGCGGCATTTTCCCGATTGTTAAAGGTAAAGCTATATTTTCTTCCAATGTCAGCGTATCTAACAGGTTGAAATCTTGAAAGACAAAGCCAAGATTATCACGACGAAATGCGGATATATCATCTTCGCTTATGGTCGTAATATCCTTTCCGTCCAATAAAATGTGTCCGGCACTTACGGTATCAATGGTAGATATACAATTTAACAAGGTGGTTTTCCCGGAACCAGACGCCCCCATGATACTCACAAATTCCCCATGCTGCACATAAAAGCTAACTTGATTTAAGGCTTTTGTGACGGAACCCTGATTACCATAATATTTTTCGATATGTTCTACACAAAGCAATGGTTTTGGACGATTTATCATTTTTTCATTCCACCACCTTTCCGTTTGAAATGATTATATCTTTGTCCGCAAATTTCAGAATATAGGTATATGTTGCGTCCTCTAATCTTTCAAAATAGAGTTTCATCGTATTTTTCGTATTCAGAGATATTTCTGCTTCTATCACATAAGTCTCTGTTATATTCCCGTTTGAATCGGTTTTGCGTTCTTCGGCAAGTTTCGGAACAATAGACGTGTAGGGGAAAGTTCCTCTTACATTCAAACAGGTTACTACTTCCCCCTCAGTTACAAATTCAACTCCCGCACTATCTGAGCGGAGCTGTTTTGTTTTCCCCACCATATGAAACATAAAAAACAGGCAGAGGGCAAAAAGCAGCATGATACCTATTACAAAACGTGTTCTTTTTTTCTTTGTTGTACTCATTATAAAACGCCTCCTTTTGCCCCTATTCTATACGGAAATTCAAAGCGGTTGTATAGAAGTTGGTTGATTTTATCTAACAATTTTGTAAGATATAAAATCAAACATTCAAGTGGTTACTTTTCGGAAAATGCAACAGGACAGTCGTATAGCACCCAACTTCGGATTCAATGTCAATGCCTATTCCCAGTTTCAAGCAGAGCTGGTCGCATAAGTACAAGCCGATTCCAGTTGATTTTTTTCTCATTCTTCCATTGCTGCCGACAAAGCCTTTATCAAAAACCCGATTTACTTCGCTCGGCTTAATGCCTATGCCATTGTCTGTAATAGACAGGGTAACATAATCCCCCATATCTTTTGATTTGATTTGGATAACAGGCGGCTTATCACTGCAATATTTAATACTGTTAAAAATAATCTGGTTGATAATGAAGCCAAGCCATTTACTATCGGAATAAACAAAATCAGAAATAGAATCTGTATGAACACATACTCTATTATGGATCAGAAATTGTTTATTTCTGGACAGCACCTCAAGCACACACTGTTTCAGTGAAATTTCCTTAATCAGATAATCTTTTTCCACGTTGCCCAAACGCGCGTAAAACAGAACCTTTTCAATACTTTGCTCCATAAGTTCTGTTTGTGCTATGATTTTTCGCATGATTTCTGTTTTGTTATTCTCACATAATAACTGAACCCCCGTAATAGGAACTTTGATTTCGTGAATCCATTGTTCAATAAAATCTTTATATTCCACTTTCAAACGACGAATTTCAGTCACTTCATCAGTCATACTTTTTAGAGCAGTTTTCAATAGCCGAAAATAAATTTTTTCTAATTCTGTTTCTGGTCTGTCTGCAATCTCCGCAATTAAATATTTTTTGTCCAAGGTCTCCATTGTTTCCAACAAGTATTGAATCCGTTTTTGCTGTTTCCGAAAATATGCGAACATTGTAAAAAAGACAATGATTGCAAAGCATACCCATAACAAAGCCATTTCTGACAGACTAATGCCAAAAGCCAAAAGGAGAACAGAAAAAAACAGTCCTCCGGCAAAACAGACAAGTAATGTAATTTGGTTATCTTTCATATAGTCTGAAAATTTCATATCTTGTACCCCATACCGCGTTTGGTCTGTATGAAATCAGCCGCCCCAAGAGTACGCAGCTTTTCTCTTATCCGCATGATATTCACACTTAAAGTATTATCATCAATGTGAATTTCATTGTCCCATAAATATTCAACTAAATCTATTCGGGGAACAATCTCGCCTGTATGTTTGAACAGATAGTACATGATTTTTAGCTCGGTTTTCGTTAATTCAATTTCTTTTCCGTTTGCTGTAAGCGTCCCGGCAATCAAATTAAATTGAATCCCGTTATGCTCCATTATACTAATCTGTTCGGACGTTCCCCGCCGCAAAAGAAGGTTTATTCTTGCAAGCAGAATAGGGATGTTATAGGGCTTTGTAATGTAATCGTCGCCCCCAAGTGTTAATGCCTGTAATTCGTCCATTGTTGTGTTACGTCCTGTAATGAATAAAATCGGAGTTGTGGAAAAACTGCGGATAGAGCTGCAAAGGCGATACCCGTCTTGCTCCGGCAAATTTATATCAAGCAAAATCAAGTCGGGAAAAGCAGATTTAATGTAGTCGATTGTTTTTGCAAAATTGATAACGCAATCTACCACATACCCCGCATTGACTAAAAGCGTTTTTAATTCTTCTCTTATCAATTCTTCATCTTCAATTATCACTATTTTGTAGGATTTCATTTTTTTGCTCCTTTCCGCGTTTGGTTCTTCCGTCAATCGGCTTTTCTGCGTTCTTTGGTATCAGCCACATATACCCAAGTTTTGAAACGCCCGGTATGCGGTTCTCGCTGCAAAGTATCTGTACCCGTCTTTCTGAAATGCCCCATTTTTCCGCTGCCTGTGGCGCAGACATATATTCCATAATTCTCCCGTCCTTTCTGCATACAGTATCAGTATAATTATACTCGGACAGGCGAATAATAGCAAGTGTCTGATTATGAATTATTTTGGTGCATAGTAGGAATTATGTAAGCATATCCAACAGGAAAGGGGAACAGTAAAATGTAATCGGGTGAATGAATATGGCAAAAAGACCAGTAGAAAAGTATGACTTCAAGGCTTTTGGGGAAGCGATAAAAGAAGCTCGGAAAGGGCGCAAGGAGAGCCGCAAGAAAGTAAGCGACGAAATGTATATCTCCCCGCGTTACCTTGCGAACATTGAGAACAACGGGCAACACCCAAGTTTGCAGATTTTCTTTGAGCTTATGCAGCGTTACAATATATCCGTAGACCAGTTCCTTTTTGACAGCCCCGCCGGGAAAGACACCAATCGGCGGCAGCTTGACGCGCTCCTTGACGATATGAGTGATACAGGCATACGGATTGTGAGCGCAACAGCAGAGGAAATAGCCAAAGTCGAAAAAGAGGGCAGATAAGATGTGTCCGGCAAAACTGAATAGGATTTAGAAAGCGTTGTAATCTTTTTTGAGATTGCAGCGTTTTTCTTTTGCAAAAAACCGTCATTTTTCCTTTTCTCGGTGTTGTAGGTAGTGTAGGGATAAGTTTCGTAGCAAGCATAGGAAAGGGGTACCCTTTCCGTATTTTCGCCCTCCCGCGCTGTGGCGCGTCGGTTGAAAACTGCTTGTTGGGAAGTGTCCCAACAGCCGGAACGGGAAAAGGAAACAGAGCGCGGATAAAGAATCACAAAAAAAGAACAGGACGCGGAAGCCAGTCAATGACCTCCGCGCCCTGTCTTTTTGTGGGTGTTTTTTGTTGGAATGTTACGCAGTAGAACCGCGATTTTGGCACTTTAAGTATAAAGTATCGCCTTAATGATTTTCACGCGCCGCAAGCCTTATAAATCAAGGCTTTTTTCGCCCCTATTGCGTAACAAGAGCGCGTCGTTTCCTCATGCGCTCGGCGGCTTGTCTGCGGGTAATCCGCTTCCGGCAGTCCGGGCAGTATTTGACGCTGTTTGACTTTGAAGCAAACGCCGCGCCGCAGACGGTACACCGCCGCCTGTCCTCGCTCTGGAACAGTTCGGCATAGAGCAGCTTATCAAGGGGAAGCACCGCAATCCGAAACCACTTGCAGAGAAGCGAACAGGAAATAAGCTGCGGACATACGCACTCGTCCCCGTCGTCAAGCAAGATACAGTGTCCGTTGTCGCAGTTGCAGCACTCCCGGCGCACAAGGCTGTTTACTTTCCGGCTCTGGGGCGGCGATAGCCGCTTAATCCCGCTCATACTTCATCAGCGGCATGTTTCTGCTTTGCTCTGTTCCCCAAACTGATAGATAAGATTGATTTCATCAGCAGTAAAGGGAATCTGCATATTTGCGTCCTTACATAGGCGTTCCACACCCACACATTTAGGGATATTCCTTGTCAGTTCATAATTGTCCCTTGTTGTTATTGTTCCATGGCTGTCGGTCTGTCTTACCTCCACATCATGCTGGCTTTTCTGTTCCAACACAAGCCACTGGTATCTGTCATTCTCTTTTGTGAATACGGTCTGATTGCTGTCAGAATAGCGGTCACTGCGGATATATCTGTCTGTGGTGCTGTAATAGTCTACAATCTGTTGTTCTTGCCTTTTGTTCATGGTCTTTGCCCTCCTGTAGTGGTACATCTATGGTTAGATGTATAAGTATTGATTGATAGGATTGATTGATAAGTTAACTAACATCATTCTCTATCTCTCTGTCTTTTACTTTTCTTTGGTTCTTTCTTTTGCTTTTCTGTCTCTCTTTCTCTTGCCTGCCATTGGTGAGTAGAATTGATGCGGTAAGTGATAGCTGTTGCATTTGGCACTGATTTATGATTTTCTCGTCCGCTAGTTTTCGGGGGATTAGATAGCGGAATATTGTAGGTGGGTATTTCTTTGCTTTAGGAAATATGATTTCATTTCATACGGTAGTTACCGCATAAAAAAGACTATAACCGTTACTGTCATAGCCCTTAAAGGATTGAGGAAGTCCCTTTTTTATTTTTATTTGTTTGTCGCCCCTACGCACTATCCAACATCCGCCACTCACACGCCAGCTATCTTATCAACTTAGGATGCGCACCACTACTCATATCGGAACTGTTAGGACACGAAAAGGTGCAGACCACCTTAAGCACCTACTCCCACCTTTATCCTAACAAGCATCAGGAAATGGTGGATATGATGCAGAACCAGCACAAATTGGAAACAGTAGCTGCCGGTGCATCTGAAACCTCAGATAAACCAGAAAAGGACCCACAACCACAGAACACAAGGTTCAAAGTCGTAAGCCCAAAGGATAAAACAAGCCCACAGCAAGTCCACGAAGATGACTTAAGCCCATGCGTCGGTTTCAACCGACGCACATAAAAAGGCTCAACCCCTTGTAAACAAAGGACTATAAATTTATGAGAAGCATATCTCGAAAACACTGCGTGTTTCCTCGATGAATGCGGCATTCGCCGCATTCTCATAAGCATAAAAAAGCCCAGAAGCAAGCAAGCTTGCTCTGGACTATTTTACACTTATTTAATACTTCTCATTGCTAACGCACAATTACTCGATAATAGTAGCTACACGTCCTGATCCTACAGTACGTCCACCCTCACGGATAGCGAATGTAAGACCCTGCTCCATAGCGATAGGATGGATCAGCTCGATAGTCATTTCTACGTTATCACCAGGCATGCACATTTCTGTACCAGCAGGAAGGTTGCAGACACCTGTTACGTCAGTTGTTCTGAAGTAGAACTGAGGTCTGTAGTTGTTGAAGAAAGGTGTATGACGTCCACCTTCATCCTTGGTAAGAACGTAAACCTGAGCGGTAAATTTCTTGTGGCATGTTACTGTACCGGGCTTTGCAAGAACCTGTCCTCTTTCGATATCTGTTCTCTGAACACCACGAAGCAGAGCACCGATGTTATCACCAGCCTGAGCCTCATCAAGGAGCTTACGGAACATTTCGATACCGGTTACAACAGTCTTACGTGTCTCTTCCTTAATACCAACGATTTCAACTTCCTCGTTAAGGTGAAGAGTACCACGCTCTACTCTACCAGTAGCAACGGTACCACGACCTGTGATTGTAAATACGTCCTCAACAGGCATAAGGAAAGGCTTGTCTGTTGCTCTTTCAGGATCAGGAATATAAGAATCAACTGTATCCATAAGTTCCATGATCTTGTCGCCCCACTCGCCGTTGGGATCTTCAAGAGCCTTAAGAGCGGAACCCTTAATGATAGGGCATCCTTCGAATCCGTACTCTTCAAGCTGCTCTGTAACTTCCATCTCAACCAGCTCGATCAGCTCAGGATCGTCAACCATATCACACTTGTTAAGGAATACGATGATGTAAGGTACACCTACCTGACGGGACAGAAGGATGTGCTCCTTTGTCTGAGCCATAACACCATCAGTAGCAGCTACAACAAGGATAGCACCATCCATCTGAGCAGCACCTGTGATCATGTTCTTAACGTAGTCAGCATGGCCAGGGCAGTCAACGTGTGCATAGTGTCTCTTAGCTGTAGAATACTCAACGTGAGCAGTAGAAATGGTAATACCTCTTTCTCTCTCTTCGGGAGCCTTATCGATGTTTTCGAAATCTGTAGCTTCGTTACCAGGAACTCTTGCAGCAAGTACCTTTGTGATTGCTGCTGTCAGAGTTGTTTTACCATGGTCTACGTGACCGATGGTACCAATATTACAATGGGTTTTGGTTCTGTCAAAATGCGCTTTAGCCATTTCTAAAAATCCTCCTTAATAAAATTGAATTGTTCACTCGTTTTACTATAAATCAGCTACCTTTGATTATATTAAAGATATCCGATATTTTCAAGTTTTTCTTTGTTTAATTACTTAGCTTTTGCAGCAAGTACCTTTTCCTGAACGTTCTTCGGAACGGGCTCGTACTTTTCGAAGAACATGGAGTAGTTACCACGGCCCTGTGTCTTGGAACGAAGGTCTGTGGAATAACCGAACATTTCGGAAAGCGGAACGAATGCACGAACCATCTTGCCTCCTCCGATATCATCCATACCTTCTACACGTCCACGACGTGAGTTCAGGTCACCGATTACATCTCCCATATATTCTTCAGGCATTGTAACCTCTACCTTCATGATAGGCTCAAGAAGTACAGGTGATGCCTTTGCCATAGCGTCCTTGAATGCCATGGATCCGGCAATGTGGAATGCCATTTCTGAAGAGTCGACTTCATGGTAGGATCCGTCATATACAGTAGCGTGAACGCCAAGTACAGGGAATCCTCCAAGAATACCAGCCTGAGCTGCTTCCTGAATACCTTCACCAACTGCAGGGATGTATTCCTTCGGAATAGCACCACCGACTACAGTGGATTCGAATAACAGGGTAGGCGGATCGTTGATCAGGATGTTTGCCTTAGGATCAAACTCGAACTTCTCGCAGTTTGCTTCCAGGGGCTCGAACTTAACTTTACAGTGACCGTACTGTCCACGACCACCGGACTGCTTAGCGTACTTGGAATCAACATCAACAGCCTTGGTAAAGGTTTCCTTGTATGCAACCTGAGGTGCACCAACGTTAGCTTCTACCTTGAACTCACGAAGGAGTCTGTCTACGATGATTTCCAGATGCAGCTCGCCCATACCAGCGATAATGGTCTGACCGGTTTCCTGATCAGTATGAGCTCTGAAAGTAGGATCTTCTTCAGCAAGCTTTGCAAGAGCTTCACCCATCTTGCCCTGTCCTGCCTTTGTCTTGGGCTCGATAGCAAGCTCAATAACGGGTTCAGGGAATTCCATGGATTCCAGAATAACAGGATGCTGTTCATCACAGATTGTATCACCTGTTGTAGTAAACTTGAAGCCTACTGCAGCAGCGATATCACCGGAGTAAACCTTATCCAGCTCTGCTCTCTTGTTTGCGTGCATCTGAAGGATACGTCCTACACGCTCTTTCTTATCTTTTGTAGCATTCAGTACATAAGAACCGGAGTTCATTGTACCGGAATAAACTCTGAAGAACGCAAGCTTTCCAACGAAAGGATCGGCCATGATCTTGAATGCAAGCGCTGAGAATGGCTCCTCGTCAGAAGAATGTCTTACAACTTCGTTGCCGTCCAGGTCAGTTCCCTTAATAGGAGGGATATCTGTAGGAGCAGGCATGTACTCAAGAATCGCATCAAGGAGCTTCTGTACACCCTTGTTTCTGTATGCAGAACCGCAGCAGACGGGAACAGCTGTACACTCACAGGTTGCTTTTCTTAATACTTTCTTCATTTCCTCTACAGAAGGTTCTTCACCTTCCAGATACATCATCATCAGATCGTCATCTAATTCGCAGATCTTCTCGATGAGTTCGGAACGATATAATTCAGCATCATCCTTCATGTCGTCCGGGATATCAGTAATGGTAATATCTTCACCCTTATCGTCATTGTAGATATATGCCTTCATTTCAAAAAGATCAATGATTCCCTTGAATTCATCTTCCTTACCAATGGGTAACTGAAGAACGATTGCATTCTTGCCAAGTCTTGTCTTGATCTGTTCTACGGCTCCGTAGAAGTTGGCACCTAAAATGTCCATCTTGTTGATGAAAGCCATTCTCGGAACATTATAGGTATCAGCCTGACGCCATACGTTTTCTGACTGAGGCTCTACACCACCCTTTGCACAGAAGACACCAACAGCACCATCCAGTACACGCAGTGAACGCTCTACTTCTACAGTAAAGTCTACGTGTCCAGGGGTATCAATGATATTGATACGATGCTCCAGTGCACCCGGCTTAGGCTTGCAGTTCTCTTCCAAAGTCCAGTGGCATGTTGTAGCGGCTGATGTGATAGTAATACCTCTTTCCTGCTCCTGTTCCATCCAGTCCATGGTAGCAGTACCTTCGTGAGTATCACCAATCTTGTAGTTGACACCGGTGTAGTACAGAATACGCTCTGTCAGAGTAGTCTTACCAGCATCGATGTGAGCCATAATACCAATGTTTCTGGTTCGCTCTAATGGATATTCTCTTTCAGCCAAAGGTTTTTCCTCCTTATATTAGTCCGGGCAAAAGGCAAGGCTTAGAAACGATAATGTGAAAATGCCTTGTTTGCTTCCGCCATTTTGTGCATGTCTTCTTTTCTCTTAACTGCAGCACCTGTATTGTTTGCAGCATCAAGAATTTCATTTGCAAGTCTGTCTACCATGGTCTTTTCGCCTCTCTTACGAGAAAACATTGTTAACCAACGGAGACCAAGTGCCTGACGTCTGTCAGGTCTAACTTCGATAGGTACCTGATAGGTAGCACCACCGATACGTCTTGCTTTACATTCCAGAACAGGCATGATGTTGTTCATAGCCTCTTCGAAAACTTCAAGAGCCGGCTTACCGGATTTCTCTTCTACTGTAGCAAATGCGCCGTATACAATCTTCTGTGCTACGCCTCTCTTACCATCTAACATGATGTTGTTGATCAGCTTGGTAACAACCTTATTGTTGTATAAAGGATCTGCTAACACATCTCTTTTCTGAATATGTCCTTTACGTGGCACGGTTCTTCCCTCCTTATTAAATAATAAATCATCGGTACTCACAGTGTGTCGTTCTAATTTAATACACATATTGTGTTCGTGCGGGTAAGTCTGTTCTATACTAACAGAATTCCAACACTATAATTAGTTCTGTTTGTGGGTCCAATCTGTTCCAAAAACTTATTTAGCTGCCTTAGGTCTCTTGGCACCATATTTGGAACGGGCCTGCTTTCTGTTTGCAACTCCCGCAGTATCCAGTGTACCTCTGATTACGTGATATCTGGTACCGGGTAAGTCCTTTACTCTACCACCTCTGATCAGAACAACGCTGTGTTCCTGCAGATTGTGTCCTTCACCGGGAATGTAGCTTGTTACTTCGATTCCATTGGAAAGACGGACTCTGGCAATCTTTCTCAGAGCTGAGTTAGGCTTCTTAGGGGTTGCAGTCTTAACAGCAGTACAAACACCTCTCTTCTGAGGAGCAGAAGTATCGGTTGCTTTCTTATGAAGGGAGTTCCATCCTTTCTGTAAAGCAGGAGCCGTTGACTTCTTAACTGATGTCTGACGTCCTTTTCTGACTAACTGGTTAAATGTTGGCATTCTGTTTCACCTCCTGTATATAAGATCAAAAAGTTTCTGTGCACACAAAAAGTATATGCCTTTTGCCGCACACTAGATTAGTATAATTGCTTCCTTTTTCCTTGTCAATATCTTTCCCTGTAAAAAATCGCTAAAATTAAGGCAAAAACTCCGTCTATACCATTATCAGTATACACGGAGTTTTCCTGTCATAAACATATGCTGACAAATATTCTGTCAGAAAATGGATTTTACTCTTCTTCTTTTTTCCTTGCCAGCTTTGTGCAGGATACGACTGCTGCCGCTCCTGCTATTGCCATAGCTCCAGCCCATGCGAATACTTCTGTACTGTCCCCTGTCTTCGGGCTTCTTCTCTTGCCAAGTACTGCCTGGTCTGTCCCCCTCTTCACGCCAAGAACTGCCGGTTCCTCATCCTGTGCTGCTCTTCTTGCACCGAGAACTGCCGGTGCATCCGCCGGAACTGCTGCAAGCGGCACTGACTGATCCTCGATGGTCACGGTGGTTCCAGTGGTTCCACCATCACCACCGGTTGGAGCCGTGGACGGTGTCGTACTGGGTGCTGTTGAAGGAGCTTCACTCGGTGATGTTGTCGGTTCTTCCTTACTGTCCTCATATTTATACATCAGCCCATCAATATGATATCCATCTTTTTCATACTTAAAGGTATATCCAATAAAATACGTACTGCCTGTTGTCAGTTCGTCCGGGCTTGTAAAGTAATTTCCTGACAGCTTTCCATCCGTTCCAACTTCCCAGTAAATCACATCCATTTTTGATCCAGTGGAGATTCCTTTTCCTCTTGGCTTGGAATCATAATCCTCCTGATACATCAGATTTACATAATCCCTGTAAATAGTATAAGGTACCTTTACAGAACTGGTTCCCTTGGATACACATACAAAGTCACTGGTAGGTCTAGAAATTACTTTATCATTGGAGGTATCATAATTTTTCAGGTTTTCAGTCAATGGTGTTTTCTTTCCATTTTCATCAGCTGCTGCCTGTGCATAAGCTCTTGTATACTGGCCGGTGATCAGGGAATCTGCCCATTTCTTGAAGTTCTCTGCTGCATTTTTCGCTGCTACTGCTTCCTTTAAAGACTCCTCTGTATCCTTTACCTTCTGCTCTGCTTTCTGGATCTGTTCAAACAGTCTCTGCAGCTCCAGCGTAGTAGGTGTCTTAACATTTTTCGCTGCAGCCTTCACCGCATCCAGTTTTGCCTTCGCATCATTGTAAGTATTCTCAGCTGCAGTAATCGTTTTCTGTGCTGTACTGATCACATTTTCCGCCGCCTGTGCCGCATTCTTTGATGCCTCTGCCGTTTTTGCAATATCCTCTGCTGCTTTTGCAGAGGCTTCTGCACTGTTTTCTGCTTCCTGTGCGTTAATGACAGCCAGCTGCTTCTCATACTCTGTCATACTTTCACGATATGCCTTGATGATGGCATCCATGGCTGCTTCTCTCTGCTCCGTGCTGACCGCCCACTGAGTGATTCCAAGATAGTTGAAAATTTCCTGTATCTTGGTAGCATTATATGCATCATCCATCCACTTTCTGGTATCCTTGGCATCATCATAGATCTTTGCGATCTCTGCTGCTGTCTCCCAGATTTTCCAGTTTAATTTAACATCATCATACTTTTCAAATGTTGTATTGGCCCAGGCATTCAGCTCCTTATCATATTCTACCTGATTGATTCCGTCAGAGCCGTCAGAAAGAGCCTTTTTCACACTGTCAATAATGTCAGAGGTTCCCTTCTGCAGCATTTCCTCATATGCCCGATTTGCCTGATCTACCCTTCTGTCTCTGGCAGCTTTCTGATCCTGATAAGCCTTATCTTTCTCATTCAGCACCTTGCCTGCCTCATCAAGACTCTTCTGTGCTGCATCAGTAGCATCTGCAGCATCCTGCTTGGTTTTATTTGCCGTATTGATTGCACTTTGTGCTGTAGAAATCTTCTTTTCCAGCTCTGTTTTTTCTGCATTTCTGGCAGTCAGTTCAGACTCAGCTGCTTCCCTTGCTTTCTTTGCCTCATTATATTTTTTAATGGTAGCATTGGCCTTGTCGATATCAGACTGCTTAAGTTTGCGCATAAGACTCCAGTTCCATTCACCGGCTTTAGCTTTGGCTATTGATTTTGCATGATCAATTTCTGATATACCAAGCCCAAAGAAACTTTCATCTTCCATGCTCTTTATTGTATCTTTAGCAGTATTCAGTGCTGTTTCCTGTTTTTCTATTTCAATCTCCACATTCTTAAGGCTTGCTTCATAGTTAGCCTTATTCTTCTGACTGGCTGCTATGATCGCATCCTGCTCGGCATCTACCTCCTCCTGTTTCTTTTCTGCTTCTGTTTTTTTATCAGCAGCTTCCTGCACTGCCTTCTCTGCTCCCGTTTTCTCTGTCTCAGCTGCCTTTACTTCTGCATCAATAGCTTCTTCTGCTGCAGCCTTTGCTCTGTCTACTGATCCTGTGCCTTCTGCCTTGGTAAGCAGATTTCTGGCATCATCCGCTGCCTTCACAGCCGCTTCTGCTGCTTCCACTGCAGCTTTTGCAGTATCACTGGCAGCTGCTGCCGTTTCCTGCGCCTTTTCAATCTCCGTTCCAAGAGCGTCGATAGATGCAGCTGCAATCTCCTGTTTTCCGTCCTCTACTGCTTTTCTGTCTGCAACCTGTTTCTGAATTTCTGCCTGAAGTGCCTGATCTGTGATGCCTGCCTTTTCATAGCCTTCTGCATCATAGGTATAAGTAACCTCTGTCTCTCCATACAGAGGAAGTCCGTACATCATGGCATACGCATTGTACTGTGCTTTTGCTGCAGTCACATTCTGATTAGCCTGGTCTACAGCAGCCTTGGCATCATCTGCCACCTTGGCTGCCGCTGCTGCGGCTGCGTCTACTTCCTGCACCAGTTCTTTCACTGTTTTTTCATCCCCGGAAGCAGTCTTTACCGTATCGTCTGCAGACGCTCCCTTCAGTGCCTCCTGCAAGTTTTCCTCTGCCTCCTGTTTTTTCTGCTTTGCAGCTTCTGCCTGACTCTTTACATAATCACTCAGAGCTGTATCTGCCTCACCATTCTCCCCCTTCACAGAAGTAAGATTTTCTGCTGTAACAGTATCCGCTGACTGCTGATTTTCAGTAAATGTACTATTATAATTCTCCGCAGTCTGACTGATCTCGTCTTTTCTGGTTTCTGTCTGATCTGCTGTTGCTTTTGCAGCTGCTGCCGCTTCTGTTGCTGCTGAAGCTGCATCCTCAGCCTCTTTTACAGCACCGGTAGCACCTTCATTTTCTGCTGCTGCCTTTCCAGCTGCCTGTGTTTTATTTTCCACATCAAGGCTGTCTATGGTCTTCTGCAGCTCTTCTACAGTCTTTTCTGCTTCTGTTGCTGCACTCTTTGCTTCCTCTGCCTTTGACAAAGCTGCTTCTGCCGCAGGATCCTGTGAGGTTTCCTTATCATTGAATTGCTCTGCATCAGAGTCAACCCGTTCCTTCTCCAGATCACAATCATCCACACGGTTGTCAACTGCATAAACTGTCATGGTTCCTATACTGCTCATTCCGGCAGAGAAAGAAAGCATGAGCACCATTGCCCAGGTAATCGCTCTCTTTACCACTTTGTTTCCCATGTTTTGTCTTCTCATTATCGTCTCCTTCTTCCTTCTCACACAATATTTGTAACGCACTATGTTCCGTTTCTATCCCTTATTCTATATATGACGGTAGTTTTTTCCAAAACGGTTCACAATCCGGATATCTTTTTTAAAAATTTTATCATTATGTTTCTTCCTTTATGCATAGTATATGCGTTATAATAACATAATCAATCAGAAGAAGATGGCAACATGCCATCTGTCAGGAGGAGCCTGTATGAAAAGAGATAATTCTATCTATTGTCTGAAAAGAGCCAAACTGATCCAGCTGATCCTTACCATCTGCATGGATCTTGTTTTCTTTATCCTGTTTTTGCAAAAAAGCTTTCAGGCTGCAATATCAGCCTCTCCTTCACTGATTTATCTCTGTGCTGCTGTATGGATATCCATTGTCAGCTTCCTGCTTTTTCTTCTCTGGGATCTGACACTGCTTCGTTCTCTCTCTGCCAAATCGCGGGAGCTGAATAGGCTGGTCTATCTGGATGCGCTGACCAGCATTCCCAACAGACACTGTCTTGACGGGTTCCTTACTGACCATATTTCTTCCTCTGTTCTTCCCACGCTTGGCTGCTGCATGCTTTCCATTTCCAATCTGGGCATGATCAATACCTCCCTGGGACGCACAGCCGGAGACAATGCTTTGCAGGATTTTTCGGAAATACTGGAAAAAGCAGGAAGGCCCTATGGGTTTGTTGGCAGAAATAACGGAAACGAATTTGTGCTGGTCACAGAAAATGCTTCCGAAGAAAAAATGGAGCAGTTTCTTTCTTCTTTTGAAAAAGAAATTACTTCCTATAATAAGTCTCACACCCCTATTCAGTTTTCCTCCTGCTACAGTTTGAATCAGGAATGCTGTTTCACAGATCTTGGAGAATTGTTTGCCCATACCTCCAACAAGCTGCACCATCGTTAAATCTTTTTATGAAAGACAATTTATGACGAAATACAATTACAAGCAGATAGCCATGCTTGTCGACCTCTTTGTAGAGGAAAATGACAGTAACGCATTTGCCCAGCTCTATGGACTTACGTACAACAAAATATATAATTATGCCTGCTACTATCTGAAGGATCCCTATCTTGCACAGGACGCTCTTCAGGAGATTTATATTCAGGTTATGAAAAAGCTGCCCAACCTGAAAGAGCCACAGCTGTTTCTTTCGTGGCTTGGAACGATTGCCTTTCATGTATGCTATGACATATCCACAAGGAAATCCAGGACAGAGCTTTCTTCCAGTGAATTGCTAACGCTGCTGAATCTGGCAGATGTTCACGATACCCCGGAAGAACACTGCACCAGGGATGCCAGACGAAAGCTGGTGAAGCAGGCCATAGACAGTCTTTCTTTACTGGATCAGCAGATCATCGTCCTTCGTTATTACAATGACCTGACCATGGAAGCGATCTCTAGTGCCTGCTGTATCAGTCTCAGTAGCTGCAAGCGCCACCATAATGCGGCCCTGAAGCAAATTAAAAAATACCTGGAGGAAAAGGAGTAATCTTATGTCACATACCAGATTTTTCAAGAAACCAAGCCTAAGTATCGACAAGGCAGACCATACCCTGCAGAATGTTTTTTCTTCCCGTCAGATGCTGCCAAATACTGTTCCCCTTTCACGGATTGTCCGTCAACAGAAAACAGATTTCATTTACTTTAAATATACGATCAGCGTCAGCTTCTTCGTTCTTCTGCTTACTCTTCTTATGCCATTTTTTGTTTTATTTTATTAGACAAAAACTCCATCAGCTTATCACCGATGGAGTTTTCTTATCTTTTATTCTTCAGTTTTTGCAGTATCTTCTGTTTCTTCTGCCTCTGCAGTGTCTTCCGTTGTATCCTCAGCTGTTTCATCGATGCTGATTTCTTCCTCCGGATCAATGTCATCACTAAAATCGATCAGATCATCTCCTCCGATGGTTCCGTCAAGCTTATCGTCTGTGCTGAGTTTGATGTTGCGATAACGCTTCATACCTGTACCTGCAGGAATCAGCTTACCGATAATAACATTTTCTTTCAGACCGATCAGCGGATCAACCTTACCCTTGATCGCAGCTTCTGTCAGAACCTTGGTTGTCTCCTGGAAGGATGCTGCTGACAGGAAGGAGTTCGTAGCCAGTGCTGCCTTGGTAATACCAAGCATTACCTGCTTTCCTTCTGCCGGTTCCTTGCCCTCTGCGATGAGCTGTTCGTTCATATCTTCATAATCCAGAACATCTACCAGTGTTCCAGGCAGGAAATCTGTATCTCCGTTGTTTTCGATTCTGACCTTCTTCAGCATCTGACGTACAATAACTTCGATATGCTTGTCACTGATATCAACACCCTGCAGACGGTATACTCTCTGAACTTCACGGATCATATAATCCTGTACAGCACGAATCCCCTTGATCTTTAACAGATCGTGAGGGTTAACACTACCTTCAGTCAGTTCATCACCGGCCTCAAGCACTGCACCGTCCAGAACCTTGATTCTGGATCCGTAAGGGATCAGATAAGCCTTGGTCTCACCTGTCTCATGATTGGTGATAATAACCTCTCGCTTCTTCTTGGTATCCTTAATAGTTGCCACACCACCAAACTCAGCGATGATCGCAAGTCCCTTGGGCTTCCTGGCTTCAAAAAGCTCCTCTACACGGGGAAGACCCTGTGTGATATCATCACCGGCAACACCACCGGTATGGAAGGTTCTCATGGTCAGCTGTGTACCAGGCTCACCGATAGACTGTGCCGCAATGATACCAACTGCTTCACCAACCTGCACTGCCTCACCGGTAGCCATGTTCGCGCCATAGCACTTCGCACAGATACCAATATGGGAACGGCAGGTAAGGATCGTACGGATCTTTACGCTTTCTACCGGGTTGCCATCCTGATCTACGCCTACGCTTAAGATCCTGGCTGCACGGCTCGGTGTGATCATGTGGTTCTTCTTAACGATCACATTGCCGTCTTTATCTTTAATCTCCTCGCAGGAATATCTTCCTGTAATTCGATCCTTTAATCCTTCGATGGTTTCCTTACCATCCATAAATGCCCTTACTGTCATACCGGGAATATTCTCGGCACCTTCCATACAGTCAACCTCACGGATGATCAGATCCTGCGACACGTCAACCATACGTCTTGTCAGGTAACCGGAGTCAGCGGTACGAAGAGCAGTATCAGACAGACCCTTACGTGCACCATGTGCGGACATGAAGTATTCCAGTACGTCCAGACCTTCACGGAAGTTTGACTTAATCGGCAGTTCGATGGTTCTACCTGTTGTATCTGCCATCAGTCCACGCATACCTGCCAGCTGCTTGATCTGCTGATTGGAACCACGGGCACCGGAGTCAGCCATCATGAAGATATTGTTATATTTATCAAGTCCTGCAAGCAGAACGTCTGTCAGCTCCTTATCTGTCTCGTTCCATGTCTCAACTACGGCACGGTATCTTTCTTCTTCTGTGATCAGACCACGTCTGAAGTTCTGGGATATCTTATCAACAGTGGCCTGTGCCTCTGCGAGCATCTGGGGCTTTCTTTCAGGCACGGTCATATCGGAAATGGATACTGTCATGGCTGCTCTTGTGGAGTACTTGTATCCGGTAGCCTTGATCAGATCCAGTACCTCTGCGGTCTTGGATGCTCCGTGTGTATTGATGACCTTTTCAAGGATCTGCTTTAACTGCTTCTTACCTACATGGAAATCCACCTCAGGAAGCAGGAAGTTCTCTTCCTTGCTTCTGTCCACATAACCAAGATCCTGGGGAAGGATCTCATTGAACAGGAAACGTCCCAGTGTAGATTCTACAGTTCCAGTGATCACCTCACCGGCAGCATTAGTCTTGCTCACTCTTACCTTGATTCTGGAATGAAGGGTACAAGCCCCGTTCTCATAAGCCAGAATTGCTTCATTAACACTCTTGAAGAACTTGCCTTCACCGACTGCACCAGGTCTCTCCTGAGTCAGATAGTAGATACCAAGCACCATATCCTGTGAAGGAACGGCTACCGGACCACCATCAGACGGCTTTAACAGGTTGTTGGGAGACAGGAGCAGGAAACGGCATTCTGCCTGTGCCTCTACGGAAAGAGGAAGGTGTACAGCCATCTGGTCACCATCAAAGTCAGCGTTGAACGCTGTACATACAAGGGGATGAAGCTTGATTGCCTTACCTTCAACCAGAATCGGCTCAAATGCCTGAATACCAAGTCTGTGCAGTGTAGGAGCACGGTTCAGCATAACCGGATGTTCCTTGATGACCTCTTCCAGCACATCCCATACCTGAGTATCCAGTCTCTCTACCAGTTTCTTTGCATTCTTAATATTCTGGGAAATACCTCTTGATACCAGCTCCTTCATAACGAAGGGCTTGAATAATTCAATTGCCATTTCCTTCGGCAGACCACACTGATAGATCTTCAGTTCAGGTCCAACGACGATAACGGAACGTCCCGAATAGTCAACACGCTTACCAAGCAGGTTCTGACGGAAACGTCCGGACTTACCTTTCAGCATGTCAGACAGAGACTTCAGTGCTCTGTTACCAGGTCCTGTTACCGGTCTTCCTCTTCTTCCATTATCGATCAGGGCATCTACAGCTTCCTGCAGCATTCTCTTCTCGTTACGGACGATGATATCCGGAGCACCAAGCTCAAGCAGTCTCTTCAGACGGTTATTTCTGTTAATAATCCTTCTGTACAGATCATTCAGGTCGGAGGTTGCGAAACGTCCACCGTCAAGCTGTACCATGGGACGCAGATCCGGTGGAATAACCGGGATTGCATCCATGATCATCCAGGAGGGTTCGTTTCCGGACTCTCTGAAAGCTTCTACAACTTCCAGTCTCTTGATGATCCTTGCTCTCTTCTGTCCGGTAGAATCCTTCAGTCCGGACTTTAATTCCTCCGCCTCTGTTTCAAGGTCAATGGCCTGCAGAAGCTCCTTGATCGCCTCTGCACCCATTCCTACACGGAATTTACTGCCCCAGGTATCTCTTGCATCCTGATATTCCTTCTCGGAAAGAACCTGCTTATATTCAAGGTTTGTTTCCCCTGCATCCAGTACGATATAGGATGCAAAGTAAAGAACCTTCTCCAGTACCCTGGGGGACAGATCCAGGATCAGTCCCATACGGCTTGGGATTCCCTTGAAATACCAGATATGGGAAACCGGTGCGGCCAGTTCGATATGTCCCATACGCTCTCTGCGGACACTGGACTTCGTAACCTCTACACCACACCTGTCGCAGACAACGCCCTTATATCTGATCTTCTTATATTTACCACAATGACACTCCCAGTCCTTGCTGGGTCCGAAAATTCTTTCACAGTACAGACCATCCTTTTCAGGCTTTAAGGTTCTGTAGTTAATGGTTTCCGGCTTTGTTACCTCGCCTCTTGACCACTCTCTGATTTTCTCAGGTGATGCTAAACCAATCTTGATGGCATCGAATGTCATCGGCTGGTATCCTTCTTGCTTTGTTTCTGACATTTTGGCACTCCTTCCAGATAACTATTTATCCACAGTCTTATTCTTCATCGCCATCAAAGGATTCGTCCATGGCAAGATCATCCTCGAAATCGCCATCAAACTCCTCGTCAGGTTCCTCGTCCTCTGCGTTTACAAGCTCACCGCTCTCTTCGTCAAATTCCTGCTGCTGATAACCCATTGAGGAAAGAGAACTCTTATCATAATCATAGTTCTTATTGTCCCCTTCGATCTCATAACGGTAATCGTTTTCGCCATAGTCGATATTCTCAGTAATTTCTACCTCTGTATTGTCCTCGCGGAGTACTCTGACATCCAGACCCAGAGACTGCAGCTCCTTCAGAAGTACCTTGAAGGATTCCGGAATACCGGGAGCCGGGATATTGTCACCCTTGATAATTGCTTCATAAGTCTTTACACGTCCTACGACATCATCAGACTTCACTGTCAGGATTTCCTGAAGTGTATAGGATGCACCATATGCCTCCAGAGCCCAGACTTCCATTTCTCCGAAACGCTGTCCACCGAACTGTGCCTTACCACCAAGAGGCTGCTGTGTAACCAGGGAGTAAGGACCGGTTGAACGTGCATGGATCTTATCATCTACCAGATGATGGAGTTTCAGGTAATGCATGTGGCCAATGGTAACCGGGCTGTCGAAGAACTCACCGGTACGTCCGTCACGGAGTCTTACCTTACCATCTCTGGAGATCGGAACGCCCTTCCAGAGTGCTCTGTGGTCTCTGTTATCTGACAGATACTGCAGTACCTCCGGAAGCAGTTCATCCTTATGCTTTGCTTCAAATTCTTCCCAGGATAAGTTGACATAGTCATTTGCCAGATCCAGGGTATCCATAATATCTATTTCGTTTGCACCGTCAAAGACAGGCGTTGCCACATTAAAGCCAAGTGCCTTGGCTGCCAATGACAGATGGATCTCCAGCACCTGTCCAATATTCATACGGGAAGGCACACCCAGGGGATTCAGTACGATATCCAGCGGACGGCCATTAGGCAGGTAAGGCATATCTTCTACTGGAAGTACACGGGAAACAACACCCTTGTTACCATGACGTCCGGCCATCTTATCACCAACAGAAATCTTTCTCTTCTGCGCAATATAAATGCGTACAGCCTGATTTACACCAGGAGACAGCTCATCGCCGTTCTCTCTTGTAAAGATCTTGGCATCCACAACAATACCATATTCACCATGAGGTACCTTTAAAGAGGTATCTCTTACTTCTCTTGCCTTCTCACCGAAGATCGCACGGAGCAGTCTCTCTTCAGCTGTCAGCTCAGTCTCTCCCTTTGGAGTTACCTTACCAACCAGAATATCACCGGCACGAACCTCAGCACCGATACGGATGATACCTCTTTCATCCAGATCCTTCAGTGCATCATCACCAACACCGGGAACATCTCTTGTGATCTCTTCAGGTCCCAGCTTGGTATCACGTGCTTCTGCTTCATATTCTTCAATATGGACTGATGTATATACATCATCCTGTACCAGCCTTTCACTTAACAGAACCGCATCCTCGTAGTTATAGCCTTCCCAGGTCATGAAACCGATCAGAGGGTTCTTACCAAGAGCAAGCTCACCCATGGAAGTGGAAGGACCGTCTGCGATCACCTGGCCTGCTGCCACACGGTTGCCCTTGAATACGATAGGCTTCTGATTATAGCAGTTGGACTGGTTGCTTCTGGAGAACTTGGTCAGATGGTACTCTACCTTTTCTCCATCATCACAGGTCATCCTGATCAGATTAGAGGATACATAATCTATCACACCAGGCTTCTTTGCCACCACACAGACACCTGAGTCAACAGCTGCCTTGGGCTCCATACCGGTTCCCACAACAGGAGCTTCGGTAGTCAGAAGCGGTACGGCCTGTCTCTGCATGTTGGATCCCATCAGTGCACGGTTCGCATCATCGTTCTCCAGGAAGGGGATCAGGGCTGTTGCCACTGAGAATACCATCTTGGGAGATACGTCCATATAATCAAACATAGTCTTCGGATACTCGGAAGTTTCCTCCCTGTAACGACCGGATACTGTATTCTTTACGAAATGACCCTCTTCATCCAGAAGCTCATTTGCCTGTGCCACATGATAATTATCCTCTTCATCCGCTGTCATGTACTCTACTTCATTGGTGACTCTCGGATTCATCGGATCACTCTTATCAATCTTACGGTAAGGAGCCTCTACGAAACCATATTCATTAATTCTTGCATAGGATGCAAGTGAGTTGATCAGACCAATGTTAGGACCTTCAGGTGTTTCGATAGGACACATTCTTCCATAATGGGAATAGTGAACATCTCGAACCTCGAATCCGGCACGGTCTCTGGACAGACCACCAGGACCAAGGGCTGATAAACGTCTCTTGTGGGTCAGCTCACCAAGAGGGTTGTTCTGATCCATGAACTGTGACAGCTGGGAAGATCCGAAGAACTCCTTAACGGCTGCCTGTACCGGCTTGATGTTGATAAGTACCTGAGGAGAAACCTCCTCAGCATCATGGGTTGTCATTCTTTCACGGACAACTCTTTCCATCCTGGAAAGACCGATCCTGTACTGGTTCTGAAGCAGCTCACCTACGGCTCTGATACGTCTGTTGCCAAGGTGGTCGATATCATCATCATTACCAATACCGTATTCCAGATGGATATTATAGTTAATGGAAGCAAGAATATCTTCCTTTGTAATATGCTTGGGAATCAGCTCATGCACATTTCTCTTAATGGCATCTGCCAGTGCTTCCGGATCCTCTCCGAACTCTTCAATGATCTGTGCAAGAACAGGATAATATACATGCTCTGTGATACCAAGCTCCTTCGGGTCACATTCAACAAAGCTTGTAATATCTACCATCATATTGGAAAGAATCTTTACGTTCTTCTCCTCTGTCTGGATAAATACATAAGGAACTGCCGCATTCTGGATCCTGTCAGCCAGTTCTCTGTCAACCTTGGTTCCTGCCTGTGCAAGTACCTCTCCGGTAAAAGGATCCACAACATCCTCTGCCAGGATATGGTTTCTGATCCTGTTTCTGAATGCCAGTTTCTTATTGAATTTGTAGCGTCCAACCTTGGCAAGGTCATATCTTCTGGGGTCGAAGAACATGGCATTGATCAGGCTTTCTGCACTTTCAACACTTAAGGGTTCACCGGGACGGATCTTTTTGTATAACTCTAAAAGACCATCCTGATAATTTTCAGAAACGTCTTTGGAAAAGCTTGCTTCGATCTTGGGTTCATCACCAAACAGCTCTCTGATCTCGTCATTGGTTCCTACACCAAGTGCTCTGATCAGAACAGTGATCGGCACCTTTCTCGTACGGTCAACACGTACATAGAAAATATCGTTGGAATCTGTTTCATATTCCAGCCACGCGCCTCTGTTCGGAATTACAGTTGCGGAGAAGAGCCTCTTACCGATCTTATCATGACCGATACCATAGTAAATACCAGGTGATCTTACGAGCTGGCTGACGATAACTCGTTCTGCACCGTTAATCACAAAAGTACCTGTCTCTGTCATGATCGGAAGATCACCCATGAAGATCTCATGTTCACTGATTTCTTCCTTCTCCTTATTGTAAAGACGGACCTTTACCTTAAGGGGAGCTGCATAGGTCGCATCTCTTTCCTTGCACTTCTCGATAGAATACTTTACGTCATCCTCACACAGCTCGAAGTCAACAAATTCAAGGCTTAAATGGCCACTGTAATCCTCGATGGGAGAGATATCCTCAAACACTTCCTTGAGGCCTTCATCCAGAAACCATTTATAGGAGTCTTTCTGGACTTCTATCAGGTTCGGCATCTCCAAAACTTCTTCCTGTCGTGAGTAACTCATACGCATGTTCTTGCCTGTGGCAATAGGACGTATTCTGTTCTTTTCCATTGACATTCACCCCGTTCTTTATGATTTATGAAGCTTTCAGACAAGCAGCCCATTAAAAAAGGCCGTTTGACGCTTTCAAATATGCATACCACACCACAATAGTGCACTATCCATACTAACACAACATGAAAAGCCAGTCAATCATTTTTTGACTGCAGCTGCTAATTTTTTACCAGAGGGACTTCAAAAGCCCCAGTCACAGATGTGACCGGGGCTTTATCATTCTCATATGACATATGACAATTACTTAAGAGTAACCTTAGCGCCTTCAGCTTCCAGCTTAGCCTTGATATCGTCAGCTTCTTCCTTGGAAGCGCCTTCCTTAAGAACCTTGGGAGCAGAATCAACAAGATCCTTAGCTTCCTTCAGTCCAAGACCGGTAGCTTCACGAACAACCTTGATAACCTTAACCTTGTTAGGACCAACTTCTGTCAGCTCTACGTCGAACTCTGTCTTCTCTTCTGCTGCTGCAGCGCCATCACCAGCTGCTGCTGCAACTACAACGCCTGCTGCTGCAGAAACGCCGAACTCTTCTTCACATGCTTTAACTAAATCATTTAACTCAAGTACAGTTAACTCTTTGATAGCATCAATAATTTCCTGTGTGGATAACTTTGCCATTTTATTTTCCTCCATTTTCATTTTCATAGGCTCCCACCTGGTGGGAATGTTTGATTATCTTGTATTATTCTGCAGGTGTCTCTGCAGGTGCTTCTGCTTCAGCAGGAGCGGCTTCCTCTGCGGGTGCTTCAGCAGCAGGTGCTTCGCATGCGGATGCTCCGCCTTTTTCTGCTAACTGGTTCATAACACGTGCAAAGTTTGTGATAGGAGACTGAATGCTTCCAAGCAGCTTGGACAGCAGCTCTTCTCTTGAAGGAATCTTAGCGATCTCGCCGATTCCATTGGCATCATATGCGATGCCTTCAACAACACCACCCTTAACCTCAAGCTTCGGAGCTTCCTTAGCAAACTTGCAGAGAATTCTTGCAGGTGCTGTTGCATCTGTTGTGGAGATTGCAACTGCGCTGGGTCCCTCAAGATAAGGAGCCAGTGCCTCGAAATCTGTTCCCTTGAACGCAAAGTTCATCATGGTGTTCTTGTAAACCTTGTAGGTAACTCCTGCCTCACGAAGCTGCTTACGAAGCTGTGTGTCCTGTTCTACAGTAAGTCCACGATAGTCAACAAGAACAACAGACTGGGCATCTTTAATGTGAGCAGAAATTTCTTCTACAACGGGCTGTTTTAACTCAACCTTAGCCATTTCTTTACCTCCTTTTAGATTTTCTGCCGAAAGGAGTTTCTACTTTGTAAAAAAAATCCTTCCGAAGTCCGGAAGGATAGAATCTACTTGAAATAAACTCATTTCCTCGGTAGGCGCTCCGCTTACACCGCATCCGGTACCTACTGTCTTCGGCATGGTCATATCGACCTTTGAAATAATAGCATACTGGTTATACCCCTGTCAACTGTTTTTACCCTATTTTTAACTTTATACTTCACTCCTGCCTGCTTATGCTTCCGTCACTTCCTATAAAAACACCCGTTGACAGACTATTCATATAAGAAATCACCCGCTGTCCTTCTTCTCCCTCCGCAAGGGAGGTATAGCATCCACTCTGCACTGCAGGGATAAAGGTCATACTTTCAATCCTGCTATCTGTCAGTGTCACCTTCAGCAGACAGGTATCCAGTGTTTTAGAATTGAACCAGAAATTTCCCAGGCTGTAAAACACCGGTGTTTCCCCAAAGTACTGGATCCCCTGCAGGCAGTGGGGATGATCTCCGATGATCAGATCAGCACCAGCCTGTGCGATCTTTGGTGCCTGGTCAAGCTGTGCCCAGTCCGCTTCTGCCACATTCTCCGTCCCCCAGTGGATATAAACCACAAGAAAATCACAGTTTTTCCGGGTCTCCTCTATGACAGCAAGGAGCTTTTCCGGGTTCCAGCACCTAAATACACCAGCCGCCCCCTCTGTGGCACCCTTCGTATCCGGATTATCCAGTCTCTCGATCTGCGTAGCAGAAAGAAAGCCGATCTTCATTCCGCCACTGATAAAATAAACCGGTGCTGCTGCTTCTTCGAGATTTCTGCCTGCCCCTGCATAAGGAATCCCATCCTGCTGCAGCGTATCCAGTGTATCCAGAAGCCCGGTTTCCCCGAAATCGTAGCAATGGTTATTGGCAAGTGACACCAGATCCACGCCAAGGTCATCCAGATAATGCACGGTATCCGTATCCGCCCGGAAGGTATAGGTCTTTCCTTCTGTAGGCGTCCCCCTGTTGGTATAAGGAAATTCATTGTTGATCATCATTATATCAGCAGCTCTCATCTCAGAGATCAGGGTCTCTGAAATTCCATTCTCTATGGCACCGCCCCGGCTCTTCAGCTTTGCCATCACCGCATATTCATCATCAAAAAGAATGTCTCCCGCAAAGCAGAGAGTTACCCTGCCATCCTCACTGCTCTTCTTCTCATAGATCCGGTTGGCAGCCATATATTCCGGATCCTGCAGAATATCTGCATACGGCTCTTTCTCTTCCCCTTCCTCTGCTGCAGCCTGCTTCTCGGGGATCATCTCCCAAAGACTGTGAAGCAGTGTTTCCCCTTCTGCATTATCCTTTCCTTCCAGATCATCCTGCCGGCTGTTTTCATCTGCATCAGTGTTCCATGCCTGCTGCGCTCCTCTTTTTCCTGTCTGAAGGGACAGGAAAAGAAGCCCCGAAAGTCCCACCAGAAGAATTCCTCCCAAGGTCAGGAAAAAGATCAGAACCGGAGATATCTTTTTTTTCTTTGTCATAACTTTTTTCTTTGAAACCATCATATTATGAGTATACCATAAAACATACTGCAGATGCAAAAAGAGCCGCAGAAACAAATCTGCGGCTCTTATTATTCTTCATCCGGTTAGATTAGAATTTTGCTACGCTTACCTTTACACCAGGTCCCATGGTAGATGTAAGAGTGATGCTCTTTAAATACTGTCCCTTCAGTGCTGAAGGTCTTGCCTTTACAATAGCATCCATCAGTGCATTGAAGTTCTCCTGAAGCTTCTCTTCGCTGAAGGAAGCCTTTCCGATCGGAACATGAATGATATTAGCCTTGTCAAGTCTGTACTCAATCTTACCAGCCTTAATATCATTAACGGCCTTAGTAACATCCATAGTTACTGTACCAGCCTTCGGGTTAGGCATCAGACCCTTAGGTCCAAGAACCTTACCAAGACGTCCTACAACGCCCATCATATCAGGTGTAGCTACTACTACGTCGAAGTCAAGCCATCCATCATTCTGGATCTTGGGGATCAGCTCATCTCCTCCAACATAATCTGCACCAGCTGCTTCTGCTTCATTTACCTTGTCACCCTTGGCAAATACCAGAACCTTAACAGTCTTACCAGTTCCGTTAGGCAGTACAACTGCACCACGGATCTGCTGCTCAGCATGACGTCCATCACAGCCTGTTCTGATATGAACTTCAATGGTCTCATCAAACTTAGCTACTGCTGTTTTCTTAGCTAATGCAACTGCATCTGCAGGTTCGTAAGCAACTGCACGGTCTACCTGCTTTGCGGCCTCGGTATATTTCTTTCCATGTTTCATTATTTAATCCTCCTATGGTTCAAACGACGCTTAAGTCTCCCACTTGCCATTAATTTGTTATTAGTCTTCTACTGTAATACCCATACTTCTTGCAGTACCAGCGATCATGCTCATAGCAGCCTCTACGCTTGCTGCATTCAGGTCAGGCATCTTCATCTCAGCGATTTCCTGAAGCTTAGCCTTGGAAATTGTTGCTACCTTTGTCTTATTGGGTGTACCAGAACCAGACTTAATGTTGCAGGCCTTCTTTAAAAGAACTGCAGCCGGGGGAGTTTTCGTAATAAAACTGAAACTTCTGTCTGCGTATACAGTAATAACAACAGGGATAATCACATCACCCTTGTCAGCGGTTCTTGCGTTGAACTGCTTTGTGAATTCAACGATATTAACTCCGTGCTGTCCAAGTGCAGGACCAACCGGGGGAGCTGGTGTAGCTTTACCAGCAGGGATCTGTAACTTAATGTATCCTTCTACTTTCTTTGCCATTGTGGCACCTCCTATAATAATGCAATAAATGCATTGTGGTATGGCGCATTCCTCCCGTGCAGCTTCTGCTGCAGCCTGAAGTTCTGCTCCCACTGTCTGCGGGTAAACGCAGACCTTACTTTGTTCCTATATTTAATAAGAAGTTTCTTGTGGAATACTTCCTAAAAAATATCAATCCTATGACATTTTTCTCACTTCTGCAAAACCAATCTCTACAGGAGTCTCCCTGCCGAACAGTTCCACATTGATGGTCGCTGTCTGTTTGCCAAAGTCCATACGCTGAACAACGCCAACCGTATCCTTCCAGACACCGGCTACAACAGCAATGGTATCTCCCTCTGCGAAATCAACAGATACATTCTCTGTCTTGATACCAAGGGGCTTCATCTCTGCCTCTGTCAACGGAACAGGCTTACTTCCGGGGCCTACGAACCCAGTAACACCTCGGGTATTCCGTACCACATACCAGGTGTCGTCATTCATGATCATGTTGATCAGGACATAGCCGGGAAACAGCTTCTTCTGGACTGTCTTCCTGGCACCATTCTTCATCTCAACAACATCCTCCATAGGCACACGGACTTCCAGGATCTCTTCTTCCAGATGTCTGTTCTCGATGGTTTTCTCGATATTGGCTTTGACTTTATTTTCATACCCTGAATAGGTATGTACTACATACCAGTTTGCTTCTGCCATATTATCCCACCCTCACTTTACAGACTTGTCAGGAAATCCACTCCGTACTGCATCAGGAAATCCAGCACGGCGATAATTGCACCAAGTACGATAGAAATGCAGACAACAGCAACAGACTGCTTCAGCACTTCGTTCCTGTCAGGCCATACGATCTTCTTGTACTCTGCCTTCAAGCCTTTAAAGAAGCTGGGTTTATTCGCTTTTTCTTTCTTAGCGGAATCTGCCATCTCTACTCCTTTCTTACGCAAAGCTGCATTTTCATGCAATCAGATTATTTGGTTTCCTTGTGTAATGTGTGAGTTTTGCAGAATCTGCAATACTTCTTAGTCTCCATCCTGTCCGGATGTGCTTTCTTATCTTTTGTAGTATTGTAGTTACGCTGTTTGCACTCTGTACAAGCTAAAGTAATCTTAGTACGCATTGTAATTCCTCCAATCTTTTACCGGATTTTGAGCATAAAAAAAAGACCTAAATCTCATCTCGCCCGATAACTATAACATATCTGTCCTGCCCCGTCAACTCATTTCCCAATGTTTTTCTTATTTTTTGCGTATTTTTACGCCTCCTGTGCTTGAATTTATACCTCTCCCATGCTAAGATAGTAGCATAACAGTGAGTTATTATGCCCTTAGTTTAATTATCAGGGAAAGGATTCCCTTACAGAATGATAGTCATGGAAGAAAGGAGGGGCAGTTATGGCTTATAGTGCAGCTCTGAATACGATCTATAATCATTATCTTTCGGCCTATGCACCAAAGGGCACGACCCGTTATGATGCTCATAAACGAAGTGAACTGAAAAGCATCTATAATACCATCCTCAAGCTGAATAAAGAATCCCCCCTTTACCTTCCGGAAACAAATGACGAATCAATCCAGTTTGCTGTCAGCCTGAAGGAGAACGCAAGGCAGCTTCGGAACACCATTGCTTCCCTTGGCGGACTTGACCGCACAGATCTACTGAACAAAAAAACAGCCTATTCCAGTAATCCGGATCTTGTGGAGACCTCTTTTATTGGAGATGCCTCAGAGAAAGAAGTTCCATCCTTCCAGATCTCTGTAGAAAATCTGGCTACCGGTCAGATCAATATAGGAAGCTTTCTTCCTTCAGCAAGTCTTGCAGATCTGCCAGAGGATTCCTATTCCTTTGATGTCCTGGTCAATGATCTGAACTATGAGTTTCAATACAACATCCGTCAGGGGGAAACCAACAGGGATGTACAGGAACGTCTTGCCAGGCTGATCTCCGGTGCAGACATTGGTCTTAAGGCAGATGTACTGATTGAAGGTCAGAACAGCGCCCTGCGTCTTACAGGTGTCTCTACCGGCCTTAAAGACGGACAGGATTTCCACTTTGTCATTTCCGATGACAGTACCAGTAAAAAAGCCGGCAGTGTGGCGTACTTTGGTTTAAATACGGTAGCAGTTTCCCCTTCCAATGCCAAATTTACCCTGAACGGAGAACCGCGGGAAGCATCCTCCAACCATTTTACAATCGAGAAGCTATATGAAGTTACCCTGCACGCAGCAAGCACTTCACCTGAGGATACTGCTGAGCTCAGTCTGAAAACAGATGTAGAATCCCTGACTGAGAATATTTCCAATCTGATCGATGGTTATAATTCTTTCCTTGCCTCTGTCAGCAATTATGATGTGGATTATCACAAGAGTCGCCGGCTTCTTCGTGAAATGAATCATCTGTCCTCCCAGTATGCGCAGTCTTTTTCCGAGCTTGGCATCTCAAGGCAGGAGGATGGTTCTCTTAGTCTCGACAAAAACACATTCACACAGACTGCCCTTTCTGAAAAAGGCTTCCACGGTTATGACACTCTTAAGGATTTTACGGATTCTATCCTAAAAAAAATAAATGATGTCTCCCTGAATCCCATGCAATACGTGGAGAAGACTATCGTGGCCTACAAGAATCCCGGGCACAACTTCCCGGCTCCCTATGCAGCCAGTGCCTACAGCGGCATGATGTTCAATTACTACTGTTAAAAAACCTCACTTCCCAGTCCATACCGGTAAGTGAGGTTTTTTAACTCTTACTGTTCCTTATACTTATCAAGCTGTGAATAGTCTTCCATCATTTCAAGGATCTTCTTACGTCCCTTCTTGTTCAGAAGCACATAATACTGCATAACTCTGTTTTCAAGAATCCTCTCTCCCAATGACTCTCCCTTTTCAAGAGAAGAAAAGTCAACCGGATTCAGACTCAGCTTGTCGCACATACGGATCACCGTTCCATATGCCATGCCCTCAATTCCTCTGTCAAGGGCAGTCACAAGAGTACTGTAAGGAATTCCCATTTCAAGGGCAAACTGTCTGACACTCTTGTATTGCTTTAAAATTTCGGCCTTTAAAATTTCTGCTTTGGTCATTTTCAAACCTCCATTAGCGTTTCCTGTTTATAATTCATATATCTTTGTTCTTCATGCAAGTATATCACATTCTCGATATTTCGTCACTGATAAAATACTTAATTTTTTATAAACTGTTACCAAAGTACCGAAAAATCCGGTTAAAAGCCCCATAATGCAAGAAGGAACAGGCAAAGCCTATTCCTTCTGTTTTATTTATTGTGTATTTGGCTCAAATTTATTTTTTCTGATCCATGAACTGCGGTGGTATTACATTGTTGCCACTCATGTTCTTATAATATCCATATGCTGTCCGGGAAGCATTCCTTCCCTTCTGGAGCTCTCTCCGTTCTCTTATAAAGTAATCCTCCACCAGCTTTTTATTTCTGGTCTCCTGGGCTTTAATGGAAACTCCTTTTTCTGTCACCTCGGAAATCAGTCCCTGAATCCTTCTGATCTGATCCTTATAAGCATCCTTATTTGTAAGCAGCTGCTCCCGGATTCTTTCATACAGTGCTTCAAAGCCCTCATCCAGCTCTGTCAGCTTCTGTATCAAAACATCCTTCTGTTCCATATTGGTGTCCAGTTCTTCCATGGATACTGTGTCCTTTTTCAGAAGCTCTTCCTGATGTTTATTGTAGGCTGTGATCTCCTCCAGTACGTCAAGCTTCTTATGCAGACTGTCTTCCAGTATCCCCAGGTAATTATCGATCATACTCTTCCTTTCTCTCTATTAACCCGCATAACTTCCTTCCAGTTATCCCGGATGGCATGCAGGTGATCACGGATCTCTTCAAGGATCTCCACATCCTTCTTTACATTTGCCTCTACAAGTCTCTGATCCAGATAGACATACATCCTTTCAAAATCCTGTGCTACCGGATACTTCATATCCAATGTCTTCCGGAGATAATCGATAATATTTTCTACCTTGACAATATTAGTATGTGCCTTTGCTATATCCTTACGCTCTACAGCATCGATCGCCACATTACAGAATTTGATCGCTCCCTCATAGAGCATCAGTGTCAGCTCTGCCGGTGACGCTGTCAGCACCTTGCTATTGTTATACTGGGCATACGCATTTGGTAACGCCATGTCATGAGCCTCCTAATAATCCTGTTACTGCGCTGGAATTTGACTGCATCTTGGCCAGCGCGGTTTCCATCTTGCTGAATTTGGAGTACCATTTATCCTCATAATCCTGAAGCTTCTTCTCCAGCTCCTTGATCTTGCTTGTGTAATCATCGTAATCCGACTTCATTTTCTTGTCATCATAGAAATTACCAAAGGTTCTGTAGCCGTCTACTGACTTGGAAAGGTCTGTCATCTTGCCATACAGCTTCTGGGACAGTGACGTAAAGAAGGAAATAACCGTGTCCGGATCATTGGAGATCATGGTCTTCAGCTTGTCAGCATTGCCAGCGGTACTGGCATCATCTGAGTCTCCATCGATATGATAAGCATGCTTCTCATTCTCAGCTGCTGTAAAATAGCCGAGGGTATCGATGCCAAAATCACTCAGATACATGGTCTTGCCGCCAACCTCAACGCCGCCTGACATGATCTGCTGCAGAGCAGAATTTACTGTGGAAAGATTGTCATCTCTCCGGAGCAGGGCATCCTTGATCTTCTTTTCATATTTCTCAACCTCAGAATCGGACAAGGACTCCTTCTCATCATCCGTCAGCGGCTCATAGCCCTTGGCGGAATCTGCATTGTACAGCTTATCCATTTCGTTGATCACACTGTTATATTCCTTCAGGAAATTCTTGACCATGTCATAGATACCATCAGTATCCTGCTCTGTGGTCACAGTAACTGTCTCTCCCGGTGCTGTTGCAGAAAGTGCAGTAAAGGTCAGCCCGTTGATCTCAAATACATTGGTGCTGTCGGTAAATTTGGCACCGTTCAGATAAATCTCAGCATTCTGTCCCTTGGTATAATGTGCTGCAGCCTCATCATCACTCTTTCCGGTAGATTCTGCACTCGCGTCATAGGAAATGCCAAGCATCTTAAGTGCCTTCTGTCCGCTTACATCATCACTGGTGATGCTGAAGTTTCCATCCTCACCTGATGATTTAGCGCTGACAAAAAACCTCTTCTGTCCGGCATCATAGCTGGCATTTAAGCCTGCTTCCTTCATGGTATTCAGAACCGTTGAGATACTGGTATTCTTATCAATATTAAGTGTTTTCTGCTTGTCTCCGGCTCCCACTGTAATCGTACCGGAAAAATCATCTCCAAGCGTTCCATCCAGCTCTCCAAGAGTCGTAAGCGCCGTTACCTCCTTACTGCTCTGAATCTTACCACCTGTCAGGTAAGCAGTTTTGGCAAGTCTGGAAACTTCCAGGGTCTGCACTCCATTCACAGCACCTTCACCTGTGATCACACTGACTGCGCTGCTGTTGGAAACCTTGGTCGTTTTTTTGCTGTATGCATCAGAAAAACGCATATTTGCGATATATTTGGACTGAAGATTCTTCAGCTTGGTATTCAGTTCCTTCCAGGCATCCTGCTTCCACTCAAGCTTGGTCTGTGCCTTTTTCTGTGTATCTACTTTTGTCCGTTTGGCACTGACCAGCTCCTGAATGATGCTTTCCGTATCCATACCGGAAAACATACCGGTCATTCTCATTGACATATCATATTCTCCTATCTCTTCTCATCCACTAAGATTCCAGCAAGCTCCCATACCTTGGCGATCATGTCAAGAGTCTTTTCGGGAGGAAGCTCCTTAATCACTTCCTTGGTATCCTTATCTATGATCTTGATGGTCACTCTGTTTGTTTCCTCATGGAATCCGAAGATTGCCTCTGAATGCGGCATACTCTTATTCAGCTGCTCTACCGCCTTCTTCAACTGTTCATTACTGGGCTGCTGATTCTGGGAGCCATTCTGTCCGCTCTGGCTGTCCTGCCTCTCTGTCTCCCCTACCCTGGTTCCCGCTGCAATATCACCGCTTACAGCCTTCCCCTGTGTAGTAGTAACCTCCGTGTCCTCTACAACTGTCTTCTGTACAGGCTTCGCCTGTCTGGTCGTCTGTGCCTGATAGCTGACGGCACTGTTTAATGCTTCAATTGCCATGATAATCACCTCCGTGTGATAGTAAACAATTCCATTTAAACTGATTTCTTCTGTTATCTTTTATTTATATCGGAATAAATATCAAAAAAATTAAGGGTCAGCCAAGCAGATTTTGCAGTGCAGAAAGCCCTTCCATACTGACAGCCTCCTGATTTGCCTCCTGGATCTGCACATAGACCTCTTTCCGGTAAACCGGCACTTCCTTCGGTGCACTGATGCCAAGCTTTACCTGTTCTCCCTTGATCTCCAGTACAGTAATTTCAATATTATTGTTGACGATCAATGCCTCGTTCTTTTTTCTGGATAAAGCTAACATCTATTCACCTGCTTTCTTTCCCGCATTCAGGATATCATAAATAGGGTATTTGACTGCATAAGCTTCGCCTTCCACAATCACCTGGCACGCTTTCTTTTCTGTCGCATTAATAATGATCGGTCCTCGTAAGTTAACGCTCATCTTCGTCAGATCCGAAGGCACTGTTACCGTAACGAGCACCAGAATCTCTTCCGGATCCAGCTTTCCGATCTGGGAAAGCAGTTCATCTTCTATTTCCGGATTGTAATCCGGTTTAACGATCAGCGGATCCATGACCGGCATGGCAAAAGCAGGCTCCTGCAGGGACTGCAGCCAGTGGATCGATCCTGCTCCCTTTTCCTCATCATGGATCAGGGCAAATTCTGTCATATCAGGAAACCCGATAATTCCTGCAGGAAAATAGATCGCCTTATCATCGTCAATCGTTACTTCTCCAAATACCTTCGTTTTGATCTTCATCGCTGCTCCTATCTGTACTCTCCGGTACGTTTTAAATGTAATTCATCAGTGATGTCTGTAATATCTTTCCTGTTGCCATCAATGCCGCTTCGTACGTCAGCTTGGAGCTGGTGAGTTCCACGGTCACTTCCGCAATATCTGCATCCTCATTTTCAGACTGCAGAGTCTTAAACGTAGTCTTCTGATCCATCAGTCTGTCGCTGATCAGGGCAAGTCTGCTGCTTCTTGTGCCATTATCTGTAACCGCAATATTGGTGTCGTCCAGATATCCCTGCATACTGGTAATGGAATTTTCAAATTTTGTATGAATGTTTTCTCTGGCATAATTATAAGCCTTGGTAGCTGCATCAAGCTGCTTCTCTACCTTTTCATAATCTGCAGTCCCCTCTGTCAGTTCCTTCTTCAGCCTGCTCAGATCCGTCATGGTCGCATTGATCTCCTGCAGGGAAGAAAGTGCTCTCTCAAGATCTTCGATATCTCTGTCTAGGCCATGGGAAAAGGCTTCGTTTGCCATGGTATTGACACGTATCGTCTGGTTATATCCCACATCATACTCTATCACCTGATCGTTCACATCTGCCTCAAAATTAAACTTGGTCTTTGTACCATCTGCCTTCGTAACAGTGCTTCTGAAATAATGCTCAGGTCTTAAATCACCCTTTTCCCATTCGCTCTTTGTATAATTAATGGAAATCTCGGTATCATCCTTCACCGCTTTGCTCAGGGTTTCATAGGCCTCGTCACTGAATAACAGCTCTCCCGTCTCCGGAATGTAGGCCATGGCTACAGTTCCTGCCTTATTTGCTGCTGCAATCTGCTGATAGCCTGCTTCTGCCGATGCCGCTGTCTGAATAGCTGCAGATTTAATACCCTGAATATCCTTAAAAACTTCATTCCCACCTGCATCAACCGTAGCAGTTCCGATCTTAATAGCGGCTGCACTATCCAGCTTGTCATAGGAAAGACGGATCCTGTGGATGGTGCTGTTTGTTACATCCTGTTCAGTCACCGTATCATATTTGGCATCGTTGTAATTGCTCTTCGTCAGCCCGGCAAGCGTACTCATATTTGTATAACTGGTGGTATCAAAATCCTTCAGCTTCACCGGCTCTGTCATATTGTAGGAATCACCCTTTGCCGCATCCTCCTCTGTAAAGGTCAGCGTGGTATTGGTACGGTAGCCTGTAAATACATATCTGCCTGCAAAGTCTACATTGCCTGTAGAATAATACTCATTCCGGAGTGTCTTCATTTCCTGCAGAAGGATATTCAGGTCTTCCACTCTCTTTTCCTTATTGGCTGCCTTGCCTGCCTTCTTGACCAGATCTGTCAGAACCTCGGCATTTGTGCTGAGTGCGCCCTCTGTAATAGACAGCCAGCTGTCTGCATCCGGTGCATTTTTTTCATAGTACTGTGTCAGTTCGGATACACTGGTACGAAGCCGCAGTGCACGGATCGCTGTCACCGGATCGTCCGATGGTCTTGTCAGCTTCTTGGTCGTAGACATCTGTGTACTGAGCTTATCCTGTAAGATCTTATTGTTATTGATATTGTACAGGGAATTATTTTCCATGATCCTGTTTGTTATTCTCATAACTATGTTCTCCTCTTTATGGTCTGGCTTTATACGCCAGTTTCCAGAATCAGTCTGTCATAAATTTCCGTCAGTGTCTGGATCATCTTGGATGCCAGTGTAAAGGAATTCTGATATTTTACAAGGCTGACCGCCTCTTCATCCTTATCCACTCCGGATATCGAACTTCTCTGGTTCTCAATCGTATTTTCCAGTCCCCCATAAGTCTTTTCAAAGGTATTGGCATTGCTTGCATTCAGTGCCACATCCGACAGGATCATCTCCAGCATCTGACTGGCTGAACCATTCCGGAACTGGTATTTCTCCTTGCTCGTCAGAAGCTCGATCATTTCCTTGATCTGTCCGCATTCCTCCACGCCCTGGAACTCATCATCTGAGATCCATGATCTGGTGCCCAGAAGCCCTGCATCATTCAGAAGCTCTTCATTTATAGTAAAGTTTCCTGCCGTCAGCTCATACAGACCGTTGTCCTTAGCTGCATCAAGGTCAGCCTCTGTATACTGTCCTCCTGTTGCCTTATTTCCTGTAAAAAGGATGCATCCCTTACCGTCATAAGCGTTCACACCACCGGTAAAAATATTATTTACCTTCTCAGAAAAGCCCCTGATCCATGTGTTCATCTGTGCCATATAATATGGAATCCCCTGATATTTAATGGATTCTGAGGTCTTCGCTTCCTTACCGGCTGCCTGCGCTGTAGGAAGTCCGGTATCCGGACTCGTCTTCAGGGTAAAGGTGTAAGTGCCATCATTATTGTATACCCATGATGTATAATCATAGATCGTATTTGCTATATTGATATGACCGCCCGTGTCAGAAAGCGTACAGGTCTTCATATCCTTCAGGTCATTGGCTGTTACCTCGATCGTAACCTTAGTGCCGCCATCCTTTACAAACTTTACCTTACCTTCAAAGTTGGTGCCGTTATTTCCATCCCGGAGCTCTACAAGTCCCTTCAGCTTGCCCTTCATGGCTGCATTGGTCAGATTAAACTCATTGCCGTTTGACCAGTGGATCTCATACAATCCGTCTACATCCGTCTGGTTCACCTTCTCGGAGGTGGATCTTGCTGTATAGGAAAGGGTATTGTAATCATTGGCATCTACAAGTGGCTGTCCCCCTGCGATCTGCACAATGTAACGGGTTCCCCCCGTCTTTCTGTCCGGCTTATTCGGATCTGTGATGTCATATTCTGTAACATCCACATCCACGATCTTAGAAAGGTCATCAACAAGCTTTTCTCTCTGATCCCGGAGTTCATTGGCCTTTGCTCCGGAAAGCTCAATGACATTGATCTGCTTGCTTAAGGTGGCGATCTTCTCCGCAATGGAATTGATCTGATCCACATTCTGCTGGATCTCAAGGTTTACATCCTTCTGCAGCTCCTGCAGGTTTCCATACATGGTATTGAAATAATCTGTCAGTGCCTTGGCCGAGGAAATGAAGGTCTGCTTTGAATGATCACTGCTGGCATTGGATACCACACTCTGCAGTGCCTGGCTCATCTTATCAAAGACACTCTTAAAGCCTGTACTTCCATTATCATTGAAATAATCCTCAATGGTCTTGCAATAATAGGCCTTAGACTGATATTCTCCATATTTACAGTTGTTATCCCAGTACTTCACATTATAGAACTGGTCTCTCACACGTTCAATTGCGATCGTATCAACTCCGGCACCGGCGCAGCCATAGGTCGTAAAGGTACGCAGTGCATTATTTGCTTCCTGTGATACCACCTGTCTGCTGTAGCCTTTGGTCTGGGCATTGGAAATATTATTTGCTGTTGTATTCAAAGCCGCATTGGAAGCTCTAAGTCCCGAGCCTGCGATCTGTAATCCAAAAAACTGTGAAGGCATGCTGTCACCTCATCTCTGATTATTTTGATTATCTGCCAAGCGTTGAGATCACGTGATCCAGCATCTCACTGATCACATTGATATAACGGCTGGCTGCATTATAAGCATTCTGGAACATGATCATATTGCTGAGCTCCTCATCAGACGATACACCATGCACCTGATCTCTCGCTGCATATGTCTCATTTACCGTCTTCTGCTGGTTCTCACTGATCCCCTTCAGTACTGATCCTGTATTTCCCACCTGGGATACCAGATTATTATAATAATTGGCAAGATTTGTTTTCGTATGAACCTTTGGATTCAGCGTATGCACGGCCTCTGTAAACAACGTTTTCAACGCATCTGCTGTATCCTGATCCACCTTCTGATCCGGCCTGATAAATCCAAGTAAGGATGGGGACTGCTTGATTTCACCGTTAATGATGATATTATTTATGGTAAAGTAAGGATCCCCATTCTGATCCGTTTCATTTGCTACCAGATTAAAAATCTGATAAGGGTTTCCATTACCATCTCTCATATAGGTACTGTCCGGATAACTGCCGGCCTTATCTGCTGCATTTTTGAAAATCTCATTGATCCCCGTTACAACCTTGTTTACAAGCTGATCCAGCTCTGCCTGTACATTCATCAGGATCGACTGGGATATGTTCTTTTCATAATGATCCGCATCCTTCAGGTCTTCGTAGGTTGCTCTGTGATCTCCCCTTGCAAACAGCATGGATTTCAGGGATCCGATATCTGTATTGGTATCTGTGGAGATCGTCTGCTGCATATCATAAACTTTGGCAGAGCTGATATCAATGGGATTCTTCGTGGTATCAGCCAGATTTTTCCAATAAGGTGTATAGAACCCGGTCACCTCATCCGCCAGAAGTGCGATCTCATTGATCGAATCTTCCTTTACAAAATCATTTCCTTCAAATTTCACCAGCACATTGCCGTCTACATCCTCATAGTAGCTGATATTCCCCTTGCCTGATAATTCGTCAAGCAGCTGGTTTCTCTGGTCACGAAGGTCATTGGCATGCTCCCTGCCCCCTGCCTCGATCCTCAGGATCGCCTGATTCAGCTCCACGATCCTTTTGCCATACTCATTGATCGTATCTACTTCCTTTTTCAGGTTATTGTTCAGATTGTCCTGATATTCTGCAAGTCCTTCATATACCGCCTTGCCCCTTGTAATAAATTCATTACATCTCTGGACAAATACTCCCTGATTTACAGAATTGGACGGATCCTTTGAAAGCTCCTGGACTGCTTTCCAGAGATTCTGGATTCCTTCGGAAAAGGTCTCTCCCTGCAGCTCCTGCAGAAGATCCTCTACCTCCTCTATAGCAGAAACAGAAGTGTCATAAAAAGCACTCCTTCCATTCTCCTGACGATAAGTTTTATCAAGGAAATAATCTCTGACCTGTTTAACCCGAGAATAATTAACACCAAGCCCTGTCTCCTGATAGGCATTGGCTGATGCTGTCTTAGATAAGATATTATAAGAACGGGTACCCTGCTGCACCTGCTGCCTGGTATACCCGGTAGTGTCAATATTGGACATATTATGCGCTGTGGTATTCAGTGCATTCTGACCGGTCTGTAATCCGGATACTCCGATGTATAAGCTTCCCATCAAACCCATTGTTGTCACCTCATATAATTACAAATGCTGCCTTACTGTTTGGCATCAAAACCGCCAAAGTTCACGCCAAGCTGCTCACCGGTATTGTAAGCGCCTCTGTTATAATTGGCTCCTTCCGGTGCTGCATTTCTGGACTGCAGCATATTCATGTCAAATTCAATCATCTCAAGTGCGTTCTGTAAAAGGATCCTGTTCTGTTCATTCACCCTTTTCACTTCCTGCACGACAGCTCTTAATCTGTCATAGGTCTGTGCCAGCTTCTGCTGTTCAGAGGGTCTCTTCTCAAGCATGGCGATCAGATCCGTGAGCTTCAGTGTTTTAACATCCTTGTTAATTACATTGGCAATATCGGCATAGATTTCCTGGCGTTTATGATCCAGTTTATTCACTCTGCCTGCAATAGTCTGTTCTTCATCCGTGATTCTGGTAAGCTCTTCCAGATTGCCGGATACGATCACCGGCGTCTTCTTTCTGCATAATCCCAGCAGCGCTTCATATTCTCCGCTTTCCTGATCCAGTACATCTATCAGGTTTTCCATCAAACTTGCCACTGGGATTACCTCATTTCTTCATATTCGGAAAACAGCTTATCTGCAAAGCTTTCTGTGCTTACATGATAAGTTCCTGCCTCAATACTTGCTTTAAGAGGAGCGGTCACTTCTTCTCTGATATCCGAAGCAGCCCTTGCAGCTTCCTTCGCAATCTGCATATCCCTGCCCATGCTGGAAATCTGCAGCTGGTCAGTAGGGCGCACATTCTTCTTTTCCTGCGTCTTCGTTGTCCTGTTTGTATTATAAATCTGCTGGATCTGTGAATAAGCTTCAATACGCATTCTGTTGTCCTCCTTCCATCATTATGATTTCATAATAGATATCGGATAAAACAGGAAAGACTTTAGTATATTTTCAAAAAAAGAGACCGGACACCTGCTCTGGCAGTCCGGCCTCTGATCATATTCTTCTGTTTAAATGTGCTCTCTTACTTAGATCTTGAACTTTGACATCGCAGCTTCCAGTTCTCTGGTCTGCATCTGCAGATTTTCAGCATCCTTTGTCAGACCCTTCAGGAATTCAACCTGTTCAGAAATGCTTGCTGTTACCTCTGTTGTTGCAGCACTTGCACTCTCTGATGCCTGGGATACTGCCTGGATCTTCTTAAGAACATCATCCTTGTCTCCAACAAGCTCTGTCATGCCGCTTGTAATTCCCTGCAGATTAGATACCAGTGCCTGCACGGTATCATTGATCTCGTGGAATACGGAAACCGTTTCCTCCAGTGCTTTCATCTGATAATCCACATTCTTCTCTGTCTGTCCCGCAGACTCCGCTGCAGTTCTTGTAGCTTCTTCAATCGATGCCACAATTCCGGTGATCTCGCTGCCCGCTGCCATAGACTGGGCTGCCAGCTTGCCAATAGACTGGGCTACTACAGCAAAGCCTCTTCCGCTCTCTCCGGCTCTCGCTGCCTCAATGCTTGCATTCAGGGAAAGCAGATTCGTCTCCTCTGCAATATCACTGATCGTTTCAATGATCCTTGCGATCGCTGTACTCTGTTCGTTTACATTCTCAACATTGTCTACCAGCTCTCTGGTGATCTCGCCGGTAGCTGTTGCTGTCCTCTTCAGCTCATCCACCATGGTAGTACCACGCTGGATACTTCCGATCGTGCTCTGCATCATACTGCCCATGGAGTCCACTGTTTCATTCATGTGGTTGATCTTATCGCCAAAGGCTGCCATCATCTGATAGCCATCCTCTGCATCCTGTGCCTGAGTAGCAACATCTGCTTCCACACTGCCAAGGGCACTGTTTACTTCTTCCATGGAAGACAGGATCTGTGAGGTCGTTTCTGCTACCTGCCCTGCGGAGGTATCTACCTCACCGCCAAATTTCTGAACCTGCCACAGCAGCTCCTTCACACCGCCAAGCATCTTGCCAATGCTCTTAGACACCAGCCCGAATTCGTCTTTTCTCTTCTTGGTCGGAATCTGTACGAGCAGATCACCTTCACTTGCCACCTGCATGCACTTAGAGATGGTATTCAGTGTCTTACGGATATCACTGGAAAGTATGATACCGATCATGATCGCTACTACAGAAGCGATCAGCACGAATATAACCGTAGTGTTCCTGAGTCCTGATGCCTCTTCCAGGATACTGGCCTCCGGGATCAGGGCACATACTGTCATTTCAGTTTCTCCGACCGGTGCCGCCAGAAGCAGATATTTCCTGCCGCCTACAGCCACATATTCAGATACGCTGTCCTTTCCTTCTGCAGGAGTAAGATCCAGTCCCTGGTACAGCTCTGCATCTGTCACTTCTCCATTCTGGATATTGATCTCACGTCCGTCCGCAGTCACGATAGAGGCACTGCTGCCCTTGCCAAAGTCCATCTTTCCAAGGACTTCTGCAACCGTATCCATCTTGATATCAACGGTAAGGAACCCCTTACCTGTCGTAAATCTCTTCACGAAGCTGAATGCATAATCATCTGTGGTGATACCGGTCGTCTCATCAATATAAGGGTGTGTTCCCATCCATATACTTTTTACTGTAGAATCTTCAAAAACAGCACCTTCCCTCTTCAGGAACTCATCATAAGCCCCATCCGGGAAAGCCACCTTGGTCGGTGAATCCTTCGTGGTGGAAGAAACCGGGCGTCCAAGCTGGGCAAACTCATGCACATTTGCCGTATACTTGGTCGATGAGGTCTGCTTCAGGATCAGATCCTTCATTTCATTATAAGAAGTTGCTTCCTTATTCTTGTCCTTGCTGCCGGCATTCAAGCCAAAGTAATTTTTTACCTGCTCTGAGGTAAGCAGCTCTGTCGTACCGCTCTCCACTGTCTGTGTCAGCAGCTTCATATATTCTGCCACTGAAACCACAGTACTGCTGGCAGACTGCTCATACTTCTCCATCGTCGACTTGGACGCGGTCTCATAGGACACCACTCCAAGAACGATCATCATTACGATTGGAACCAGAAAGGCGCCAAGTAATTTGACAAAAATATTTTTCTTTTTCATATGTAACCCCCAGTGAAGCATATAACTTAATCGTTTTCGTTAAATTCTATTATAATCCTAAAATGCCCTTCTGTCTATGGATTATTTCCCTTCATAAGTAACAACTGCTTCAAAATCATAGCCCTCCAGCTTCCTGCGGCCCTCCAGTCCTGCAAGCTCCATCAGACATACGATCTTGACTACTTCTCCCCCAAGTCTCTCTACCAGCTTGATCGCAGCTTCGATCGTTCCGCCGGTTGCGATCAGGTCATCGATCAGGACAACCTTCTGTCCCGGTTTAATAGAATCCTTATGCATCTCGATCTCTGCAAACCCGTATTCAAGTGCATATTTCTCAGAAACTGTTTCACAGGGCAGCTTTCCCTTCTTGCGGACCGGGACAAATGCCTTCCCCATAGCATAGGCAACCGGTACTCCAAAGATAAAGCCCCTTGACTCTGTTCCTGCTACAACATCAAAATCCACGCCGTCCAGTATTTTGATCATGGAATCAATGGCAAGCTTCAGTCCCTCCGCATCCTGCAATACGCTTGTCACATCCCGAAACATGATACCGGGCTCCGGAAAATCAGGAATGCACCGGATATATTCTTCCATTTTCTTCACTTTTTCTTCCTCCCATCTGCTAGTATGACTATCATTTCTGCATATATTTCATTATACTCTGTGGTCATTTGAAAAGCAATGTTATTTCCGCAGGAGACCGTTTTCCAGTGCCACAGAAAGAGAGATCGTCTTCATCCCCGCCGGATCCGGAAAGGCGATCATGGCCTTGTCCCCTTCTCTTTTCAGGATGAGGCCAAGCCCGAAGGTTTTATGCAGGACATACATACCTTCTTTATATTCTTCCATGTCATATGTGTATGCCTGCCGGCTCCCGCGAGATATTCCGATCCCTTTCCCCCTGCTCCCTGCTGCTGATGCCCTTGGCGCAAATATCTCCCTGGAAAAGGAGGATGTGCTTCCATCCTCAAAGGTAAAAATATAAAGCTCCTTTCTGGCACGGGTCATGGCTACATAAAAAAGGCGTCGTTCCTCCTCGTACAGTTCCCTGTCCTTCTCTGCCTTTCTGCCGCTCCCGGTGCCCTTTTTCCCCTCAGGCGGCTTCTGCACAGAGGGCAGGATTCCCTCTGCCATATCCAGTAGAAATACCCTGTCATACTCAAGTCCTTTACTGGAATGAATGGTTGAAAGCAGAAGCTCCGGCTTTGGCTTCGTCATGCTGCCGCCTGCCAAAATCAGCTCCTGCAGCTCCAGCAGTCTCCGTAAAAATGCCCTGCTGTCATTTTCCGCTTCTCCAAGGATCCGCAGGATCTCCGCCTTGCCACTGTCAAGTCCATGGCTTTCCATGTAATCCTGATAGCCCATGAAATGCAGGATCCGGTAGATTGCCCTGCCTGCTCCTTCTTTCTGCATACTGACAAAATGCGTCTGCAGCGACCGGCACTGCTTTCTGACAAAAGGCGTTGCCTTCTCTCCCTCTGCCACCTCCTGCAGGAGCGTCCGCTTCAGGGAATTATTCTCTATGGCCTCCAGTGCCGCCGCCTTGCTGATCCCGGCTCCCATTTTATAATAGATCCGAAGGAACACCTCCCCATCATAAGGGTTCTGGGCAAGCCGCAGGAAATCGCAGATATCACCCACCACCGGATGGGAAAAGAAGGTCATGTCACTCCCCTTCATCCGGTATGGAATCCCCTCCCTCTCCAGAAGGTCAATGAGCGGCAGGGCACTTTCGTGATTCCGGTAAAGCACCGCCGATATCCCTTTTTTCTCCCTGGCCTGCTGAAGAAGATATGCGTACTGGGCTTTCCGGTTCCGCAGCGTGATCCGCTGTACCTTTCCTTCCATATCCTTCCATGGTGTCATGTGCTTTTCGTGCCGTGCCACATTTTTCTGGATAAAGCGGTCTGCCGCCTCTACAATCTGCTGTCCGCTCCGGTAATTGCTTTCCATCAGAAGCACAGACGCCCCCGGATGTACCGCTTCGAAATCCACCAGTGCCTCCGGATAGGCCGCCCGGAACCCGTAGATGCTTTGGTCTTCATCGCCCACCATGAAAAGATTGCCGCATTTTTCAGAAAGCAGCCGGATCATGTCATGCTGGATCTTCGAAGTATCCTGCGCTTCATCCACGCAGAAATAGCTGTAGCTTTCCTGAAAATGTGAGCGTACCTCCGGGAATTGCTGAAGAATCCGCAGTGCATATACCATCTGGTCATCATAATCGATCAGTGACTTCTCCTTCAGCCCTTTCTGATATGCCTGATAAATCTCCGGGAACTTCTGTACTGGTGTCTGATACTTCTGTATCTCTTCCTCTGTATAGCGCATATTTTTCACGTAGGTTACCGCTGTCTGCAGCTCACGGATGTCATTTTCTGTGGCAAAGCTGTTTCTTACCTCGAAAAAGGCACTTTTCAGAATAGCCACCGCTTCCTTGTCCGCTACGTCAAACGGTGTTTTACCGGTCTTATATCCAAAATACTGCAGCACCCGTTGGGAAATCCCGTTGATCGTCCTAAACTCCAGCCGCCCGGCATACTCTTCCCCAAACAGCTCGCAGAACCGGCGCTTCATATCTGCCGTAGCTGCTACCGTATAGGTCACCGTCAGGATCCGCTCCGGCGGGATCCCCTTACAATAGATCAGATAGCCGATACGGGTCACCAGCACCGTGGTCTTTCCGCTTCCGGGCACAGCAAGCAGCAGTACCGCTCCCTCTGTGTGCAGTACCGCTGTCTCCTGCTGGTCATTCAGCCGTAAGGAAAATCTTTCTTTAAATTCCCGGAAGGTCATGGAAGCCCCTTTATCTGTGTGGGTAAATGTCTGGTGGTTTCAGAATATCTGATATCATATTATAGGATATCAGGGTCAAAAGGTCTAAGCCCACATGAGCTTGCTCATAAGTGGGTGAAAGGCCTTAGGACCCGCCCCAATATGAGCATAAAAGTGGGATGATAATCCCACGATATGCGAATATTGGGTAGGATTGTGGGAGTGCGTAGCACGAAGCAATCCGTAGGTATCAAAGTCGGGGGCTTTTGACCCCGACATCATTATAGGAAAGTATAACTGATTCAGGGGGAAATGGCAAATTGCACAATACAAAATCTTGATCTTTCCGCATTCCTTCCTACAGCTTCTTGTATAAAAAGTTCATAATCGCCTGTTTTACCCTCCCAGAACAGCAAAATTTTTCTACTTGCACGAAACAGGACCGGCTGATATACTGCATTCGACACAGAAGAACTGTTTTCCGTTTCTTCTGCAGTTCATCTATTTTCGAAAGCCGTCCGGCTTTCCCGTTTTATAGTTTCCGTTTTACTCATGTTCCTGATGGAACATCCTTCCGGTCTTCCACCGGATATTTTCACTTATTATTTTTCACACCATTCTAAGGAGGATCTTATTTTCATGTCTGACAATCAAAACAACATTCAGCTCCCGGAGCATGGCAAACTCACCATCCCCATGACCAACGATTACCTGTTCCGTGCTCTCCTGCAGCAGAACAATAAAGTACTTACCGGCCTTATTACCTCCCTGCTCCACCTTTCGCCATCAGAAATTTCTTCTGTGGAGATCACCAATCCCATTATCCTTGGCGAGTCCATTAGCGACAAAACCTTTTTTCTGGATATCCGGGTAGACCTGAACCAGAATACCCTGATCAACCTGAAAATGCAGGTCATCAATGAACATAACTGGCCGGAACGCTCCTTAAGCTATCTCTGCCGGGAGTTTGATCAGCTTTCTGCAGGTCAGAGCTATGAATCGGTAAAACCTGCCATCCAGATCGGTCTTCTGAATTTCACTCTGTTTCCGGATCACCCGGAATTTTATGCTACCTATAAACTTCTGAATGTAAAAAATCATACCATTTATAGTGACAAGCTGCAGCTTTCTGTGTTAGACTTAACACAAATCCATTTAGCAACCGATGAGGATAAAGCCTGTCATATCGACTTCTGGGCTTCCCTCTTCAAAGCCAGAACCTGGGAGGAATTACATATGCTTTCTCAGAACAATGAATACTTAAAAGAAGCTTCCGAAACTGTCTACCATCTGACACAGGAGGAAAAAGTCCGCCTGCAGTGCCAGGCCAGAGAAGATTACTATCGGCGAATGAAGGGCATTCAGGAGAAGTTCGAACAATATAAGGCAGAGAAAATTCAGTCAGACGCTGAAATTGCAGAACTGAAGCAGCAGATAGCAGCCCTGAAAAAAGAACTGGAGGCAAAAAGCAGGGAGTAACCCTGCTTTTTCACTATTATGCCGAAACTATCATATTGGTTTCAGAATGGTAATTTCATCTGTTTATAGGACTGTGACTGTTTTATATTATCAAGAAATGCAGCAAGGCCAGTCTCATCATGTAAAACGGTACTTTTTCCGGTATTTTCCAGATATTGATTTCCGGATGACATCTGTAACAAGCTGTACGCATAGCAGGCCAGTCTTTTATATTGCCGCATGGCAAAATCTGCAGTATGCATTGTTCCACTGTTCTGTTCTGCTTCAATAACAATCACTCCCTGGCTGATTCCACTCTGCAAACGATCTCTTTCAACATATCTGTATTTCTGTACCGCCGTTTTTTCCGGATATTCGCTCAAAAGACAGCCACCTTTCTCCAGAATTTCCTCTGCCAGTTTCTGATTGGAAGCAGGCAAAATCCGATCCAGTCCGCAAGGAAGGAACACCACACATTTTCCATTTACAGAAAGAGCCCCTTTCAATGCAAGTGTATCACAGCCAAGCGCCAGTCCATTTACAAGATTGAACCCTTCCTCTGCTATCTTTATTCCTGTCTGATATGCCAGTTTACTTCCCTGCTCCGAAAGTGTCCTGCTTCCTATCGCTGCAATGTTTTTATGCTGATTAATAATTTCTATATTGCCTTTATAATACAAAAGCGATGGCATTCCTTTTAAATTCCGTAGTTCATTGGGATATCTTTCATCATCTTCCCTGCATACTGCAATGTTATATTTCATCAGATTGCCTTTCCCAGTGCAAACATTTCCACTTCACGTGCACCATTTTGAAGTAATATTTCTTTACAGGCATATAAAGAATTGCCTGTAGTTGTCACGTCATCCATAAGTAATACAATATCATTGTCAATATCCATATCAAGTACTGTACTGATAGACTTCATATGTGTTTCCATGCTTCTGTTTCCACCAGTTGCCAGTTTGTCTATACTCTTGTTTCTTCTCAAAAAGTATACCTTATTCTTTCTTCCATTACCAGCAAGCATTTCTCCCAATTTCCCAATTCCGCTTTCCTTTACTTCAGAATTACTTGATGGCACTACACAAATCGTAACACCTCTTCTTATTTCCGGATCCAGCAGCTGATAAAAATATTGAACAGCAGACATCTTTCCTTCCTTTAAATCCAGAATTTTCCCACTGTATACATCAAATAATGGATTTTTAATTTTTCGTTCTCTGTCCAGCCAATATTTATGATAATTACTGTATACCACAATATCTCCTGTCTGATTCCATGCTTCGTTCACAAATACCATACAAGCTTCTCCTTCCGTTTCTACTTAAAATTTCCATTTTGCTTTCTCTTCTTTACAGCCAGACTTCTTCCAGATAAAACAATAATCAAGGCATGGTTCATGCCAGACATCCTGTGCAGGGAAGCAAGAAAGGATCAGCAATGGAGATCGAGCTGACCGATTACTTTACAATCGGTGTAGATCTGGAAGCCTATTCCTCCATGGACGAGCTGGTTGATAAATGCGCCTATTATCTGGCTCATAATGAAGAGCGGAAACAGATCGCCAAAAATGGTTACGAAAGGATGTCTGCCGACCATACCTATCCCCACAGAATCCGGGAAATGCTTAAAACACTGATACCTATAGGTTGAGATATACTTCATTTTAATGTATTATGTAAAATACAGTCAATATTATATATCGTATTTCGTCATGTATTAAAAAAAGACATCTGGCAAAATGCACAAATGTCTTAATGTCAGTATTTCTACAGGTTTACACAGGTATTAATGTAAAATCAAGTCCAAAACACACTTTATTTTCTACGTATTTCCCAGCTCTTCCCTCCTGCCAGGAATCATCTTTCTGCCCTTACCTCACGATCGTGACTTTATTATAATACTCACTCTTATCACGCATGATCTCCAATCCTCTGTGCAATTCTTCAAAGAGCAGTCTGTGTGTGATCTGCTTTTCGGGACTTAAGATTCCCTGCTTTATGCTTCCCGGTGTGGCATTTTTTTACTTGCACGATATAGAGCAGGCTGATATACTGCACTCAACACAGAAGAACCGTTTTTCTATTTTTTCCGCGTTTCCATTTATTTTTGAAAGCCGTCCGGCTTTCCCATTTTATAGTTTTAGTTTTACTCATGTTCCAGGCGGAACATCCTTCCGGTCTTTCACCGGGTATTTTCACTCACTATTTTTCACACCATTCTAAGGAGGATCTTATTTTCATGTCTAACAATCAAAACAACATTCAGCTCCCGGAGCATGGCAAGCTCACCATCCCCATGACTAACGATTACCTGTTCCGTGCTCTCCTGCAGCAGAACAACAAGGTACTTACCGGCTTTATTGCCTCCCTGCTCCACCTTTCGCCATCGGAAATCACTTCTGTGGAGATTACGAATCCCATTATCCCTGGCGAGTCCATTAACAATAAAACCTTTTTCCCAGTGCACCGAAAAATAAGTTCTGATACATTGACGCCGAATGATTGTTTCATATACAAGGCGGAGGAACGAGTCGTAGCGGGGGCTACGTCGATTGACGACAACGCAGCAGATGAAAAATCAGGCAAGTCAAGGTGTCAGTTATTTATTATTCGATGTACTGGATATCCGGATAGACCTGAACCAGAATACCCTGATCAACCCGGAAATGCAGGTCATCAATGAACATAACTGACCGGAACGCTCCTTAAGCTACCTCTGCCGGGAATTTGACCAGCTCTCTATCGGCCAAAGCTACGAATCGGTAAAGCCTGTCATATCAACTTCTTGGCTTTCCTCTTCAAAGCCAGAACCTGGGAGGAACTGCGTATACTTTTTCAAAACAATGATTATTTAAAAGAAGCTTCAAAAACTGTCTACCATCTGACACAAGAGGAAAAGGTATGTCTGCAGTGCCAGACCAGAGAAGATTACTATCGGAGAATGAAGGGGATTCAGGAGAAGTTTGAACATTATAAGGCAGAGAAAATTCAGTCAGACGATGAAATTACGGGGCTGAAGCAACAGATAGCAGCTCTGAAAAAGGAACTGAAAGCAAAAAGCAGGGAGTAACCCTGCTTTTTCTTTCACTTAAAAAGAGAGAAAAGGCCGGGAAATCCGACCTCTTCTTCACAATTCGTCTTTGCAATTTTACTCTTACAGAAATTACTGTAATAAGGAAAGTACACCCTGATTAGC
>OJJU01000010.1_pt1 | contig 102648 bp, 83 predicted proteins | sample 1596141 | NCBI WGS metagenome assembly OJJU01 (sample SAMEA4350150, study PRJEB24818) | metagenome | biome: human; feature: gut; material: faeces | place: Denmark | collected 2013-09
TCACGGCATTCTCTAACGTGATTATTTCCATCATCCGCAACACCATCCCTCAGCGCATCCGTATCATCGTCCAGCTGGTGGTAGTTGCTGCCCTGGTTACCATCGTGAGCCAGGTGCTGAAGGCTTTTGCCTACGACGTGAGCGTGCAGCTCTCAGTGTATGTGGGTCTGATCATCACCAACTGTATTCTGATGGGTCGTTTGGAGGCGTTCGCCATGATGAACAAGCCTTGGCCTTCATTCCTCGATGGTGTAGGTAATGGTTTGGGTTACGCCCTCATCCTCGTGATTGTGGGTGCTGTTCGTGAGTTCCTGGGCCGCGGCTCTTTGCTCGGTTTCCAGCTGATTCCTGAGGGAGCTTACAACTTCGGATATGTTAACAACGGTATGATGACCATGCCAGCCATGGCATTGATTCTCGTTGGATGTGTAATCTGGGTACATCGTGCCTATATTTATAAGGAGGAGAAGTAAGATGGAGCACGCAATAAGTTTGTTTTTCCGTTCGATTTTCGTCGATAACATGATCTTCGCCTACTTCCTGGGTATGTGTTCATACTTGGCAGTATCCAAGAACGTGAAGACCTCTTTGGGCCTGGGCTTGGCAGTAACCTTCGTGTTGCTCATCACCGTGCCTGTAGATTACCTGTTGCAGACCAAGGTGCTCAGCGCCGATGGCATTCTGGGTGTTGACCTCACTTACCTGAGCTTCATCCTCTTCATCGCCGTCATCGCCGGTATCGTGCAGCTGGTCGAGATGATTGTAGAGAAGTTCTCACCATCGCTCTATGCAGCCTTGGGTATCTTCCTGCCATTGATTGCCGTAAACTGTGCCATCATGGGTGCATCGCTCTTCATGCAGCAGCGCATCCTGATGGAGCCTACCAATACTCAGGCTATCACCTCTGTATGGGATAGCATCGTTTATGCCGTAGGTTCCGGTCTGGGTTGGACTCTCGCCATCGTTCTGATGGGAGCCATCCGCGAGAAGATGCAGTATTGCGACGTGCCAAAGCCATTGCAGGGACTCGGCATCACATTTATCACAGTAGGCCTCATGGCAATGGCTATGCTTTGCTTCTCAGGCTTGAAAATCTAAAATAGGAGGACTATAGATATGGGTAATACATCATTTATATTGGCTAGTATCGGAGTTTTCCTCGTGGTGATTCTCCTGCTGGTTATCATCCTGCTCGTGGCTAAGAAGTATCTGAGCCCTAGCGGAAATGTAAATATCGAAATCAATGGCGACAAGACCATCAACGTGCCTCAGGGCAGCAGTTTGATGACTACGCTGAATGAGAACGGCATCTTCCTGCCTTCTGCCTGCGGCGGTAAGGCAAGCTGTGGCCAGTGTAAGGTTCAGGTGCTCGAAGGCGGCGGCGAGATTCTCGATTCCGAGAAGCCTCACTTCACCCGCAAGCAGATTAAGGACCACTGGCGTCTGGGATGCCAGTGCAAGGTGAAGGGCGACCTGAAGATCAAGGTGCCTGAGAGCGTGATGGGCGTGAAAGAGTGGGAGTGCGAGGTTATCTCCAACAAGAACGTTTCATCATTCATCAAGGAGTTCAAGGTGGCTCTGCCTCCAGGCGAGCACATGGACTTCGTTCCGGGTTCTTACGCTCAGATCAAGATTCCTGCATACGACTGCATCGATTACGACAAGGACTTCGACAAGGATCTCATTGGCGAGGAGTACATCGGAGCATGGAAGAAGTTCAACATCTTCTCTCTCAAGGCTCACAATCCAGAGCCTACCGTTCGTGCTTACTCTATGGCGAACTATCCTGATGAGGGTGACATCATCACCCTGACCGTACGTATCGCCACAACTCCATTCTTGCCACGTCCACAGGTTGGATTCCAGAACGTGCCAACAGGTATCGCTTCTTCTTACATCTTCTCATTGAAGCCAGGCGACAAGGTAATGATGAGTGGTCCTTACGGCGACTTCCATCCTAACTTCACTTCTGGCAAGGAGATGATTTGGATTGGTGGTGGTGCCGGTATGGCTCCATTGCGTGCTCAGATCATGCACATGACCAAGACCTTGCACACTACAGATCGTGAGCTTCACTTCTTCTACGGAGCGCGTGCATTGGGTGAGGCCTTCTTCCTGGAAGACTTCTGGGAGCTTGAGAAGGAATTCCCTAACTTCCACTTCCATCTTTCATTAGACCGCAAGGACCCAGTGGCAGATGCTCAGGGCGTGAAGTACTACGAGGGATTTGCTGTTAACTGCATCCGTGACACCTACTTGAAGGATCACGAGGCACCAGAGGATTGCGAGTACTATCTCTGCGGACCTCCAATGCTGATCAAGACTGTAACCGATTATCTCGATTCTCTCGGTGTTGATCCAGAGAGTATCATGTACGATAACTTCGGATAATATTAACAAACATCAATAAAAGTATATCAAACATTAACAAAGCTGCTGGTTTCCAGCGGCTTTGTTTCGTTTAGGGAGGTTCCTTTCTAAGGTTTGTTATATATTTGTTCGTGTTTATTAGGCGCAAATCTGGCACATATCCGTCACACGAAACCGTCACACGAAAATTAAGAAATTTAAACATTTAGCGTATGAAGCAATTTGATTTGGGTCCTGTTCACATCAGGACAAGAAAACTTTCCAATGGAAAGAAATCGCTTTACCTAGACATCTTCAAGGATGGAGAGCGATTGAAGGAGTCTCTTGGCCTTTATCTGATTCCTGAGACCAACCGTGCAGCCAAGCAGGTCAACAGGGAAACCATGAAGCTGGCTGAGGAAATCAAGGCAAAGAGAATCGTGGACATTCAGAACGAAAAGTTTGAGATCCACGACAAGGAAGCAAGCAAGGTGGTGCTCGTTGAGTGGATGGAAGAGCAGCGCAAGTACTACAAGGAGCATGGCAACAACAACTACTCCAAGACCATTCACAACCTCATCGTACACCTCAACAGGTTTGCACCCAATACACAGTTGCGTGGTGTGAGACCGTCATTCCTGAGAAGGTTCCTGGACTATCTCACCAGTGACAAAGCAAACAAGTATGGCGGTAAGCTGAGCAGTGAGACTGTGTACACGTACTTCACCGTCTTCTCGATCCTGATGAACAAGGCGGTCCGTCTGGACTTGATAACATCGAATCCGTTCCACAAGCTGAGCCAGTCGGAGAAGCCTCAGCGCAGAACCAAGAAAAAGGAGTATCTTACGCTCGAGGAGGTACAGAAGCTCGCTGACACGCCATGTGACGACTGGAGAGTGAAACACGCTTTCCTGTTCTGCTGCTTCACCGGATTGCGCTACATCGACGTGTCACGCCTCAAATGGAAGCATATCGTGAAGGTGGGTGACAACGAATACCAGATTGAGGTGATGCAGCAGAAGACGAAGGAACCGGTATATGTGCCATTGTCGGAAAACGCCATGCGGTGGCTGCCTGAGCAGGGCATCAATGGCCGTGAGAACTACGTGTTCCAGTTCAGAGACCGTTCAATCATCTACGACTACCTGGACAAATGGGCAAAGGCAGCAGGCATAGAGAAGCACGTCACCTTCCATATGAGCCGACATACTTGCGCTACACTGCTGCTGTACTTCGGTGCAGACATATACACAGTGAGCAAGATTCTTGGGCACACGTCAATCCAGACAACGCAGATCTATGCCAAGGTTGCTGATGAGATGAAGCGCACGGCCGTGAACAACATCCCGACTATCTGATGGTGCTACCCGGCAATACACACCTGCAAGGAACTTTCTTTGCAGGTTTTCTTTTGTCTTTTCGTTTTTCACCGAACTCTTAACGAATCTGAATTTTTCCCTCGCACGTGCGCGCATGCGTGTTACGCGCGGTAGTAGTAGATATATATATTTACTTTACTTTAGGTGTAAGAAATGCCCATTAATGTAGCAGAAATGCCCATTTCTTACACATAAATGTGAAGAAATACCCTATTTCTTCGGAAGAAATACCTATTTCTTACACAGAAATGCCCATTTCTTCGGAAGAAATAATTTTTCCAATTTTTCTTTGTTTTCGATTTTGTTGACAGAAAAAGCCCGAAAATGCACTTTTGGAAAGTTAATGAACGTTATAAAATTATTTTCTACACATTTTTGTGTAAGGAATGCCGATTTCTTCGGAAGAAATACCTATTTCTTACACAGAAATGCCCATTTCTTCGGAAGAAATAAACATTAATGTAGCAGAAATGATTGAAAAAGGCATAGAAAAAGCGGAAACCCATGCAGATTTCCGCTTATTTCTCTAAAGTAGATGTTAATAGACGTTATGCTTCATCATCGTCAAAACCATCGTCAATATCCTCTTCTTCTGCCTGTTTTCCTGCTGCCTCCTGGCTAGCCGCAAGCAATCTGTCCTCAATAGTCTTTCGCTTCTGGACGGTAGCATCAAGTGTCGTTGACTGTAGTTTTGGTACTGCGTACTGGGCGAGCTTTTCCATCGCCTGTACTCTCTCTACTGGCTTCAATGCAGCCATGTCGTTCATGAACTGCTCCGATGTGTAGTAGCCGTCGATGGCTTCCGAAATAGCCTTGCGCACGGCTCCGGATACTTTGTTAGGCGTGCCAGCCTTTCGCCCTCCTGTCTTTTTTCCTGCTGCCATATCAAAATCTTTAATTATTGTACGCCTGTATGCGTGCGTGTGTAATAACTTAAACGTGGAGTGCAAAGATAACCCATTATTTTTGTGCCATGATTTTAAGTTTAAACGTTTAAATATTTTATATTATGGGATTAATCGGAGGTGCTATAGGTGCTGCTGGAGGTATATTCGGTGGCATCTCTGCAAGCAAGGCGCTGAGACAGATGAAGCGGAATGTCGAGGCTCAGCGCAAGTCAAACCAGGACTGGTATGACCAACGTTACAATGAGGATGCAACCCAGCGTGCGGATGCCCAGCGACTCCTGACAATGACGGAGGAGAGCATCAGGAAGAGAAACCAGCAGGCGGCCGGATCCGCAGCGGTCATGGGTGGAACTGACGAGAGTGTTGCAGCTGCCAAGGAAGCAAACGGAAAGGCGCTCAGCGACACCATGAGCAACATCAATGCTTCTGCTGAGGCTCGCAAGGACCAGATTGAGCAGACCTACAGACAGAAGGATGATGAGTATGCCAACCAGCTCAACCAGATAGAGCAGGGCAAGGCGCAAGCCATCAGTCAAGCCGTGCAGGGTGTTGCGTCTGTTGCAAGCAAGATACCAATCTAAAATGTATAGCTATGTCAGTAACGAAAGATGAGATTCTCAATGGTGGAGTGCAGCGACCTATGTACGCACCTCCACCTATCGCCCACGAAATGGAGAGTGATCCGACGGACAACATGCCGAATGCCGGTGGCTCTGCTGTTGGTGCCGGTGTGCAGGTAGCAGAAGCCGGAAAGGGCAATTCTGCCGTGCAGCCAGCCGTACAGGAGCCTGCAAACCCGGTGAATGAGGTGAAAAGCCCTGTTGATAAAACTGTGGATAACACTCCTAAGAAGATGTCGTATAAGGAGATGTATCAGGCTCTCAATCCGTACAAGCCACCAACGGCCGAGGAACTGGAGGCGCAGCGCAAGAAGGAGAAGAGACAGAAGATCTTTGCCGCCCTTGGTGATGGTATCTCTGCCATCGCTAACCTTTACTTCACCACGCAAGGTGCTCCAAACATGTACAACCCGGCTAATTCCCAGCAGGATGTTGTCAAGGACAGGTGGGATAAAATCAAGCAGGAGCGTGACCAGCACATGAAGGAGTACACGGAAGCACTCATGAAGGCGCAGGCTCTTGATGATGAGAATGCGGATAATGAGCGCAAGTGGCAACGTCTTCTACAGATTGATAAGGTCAATGCTGATAAGGTTAAGGCTGAGCAGGAGAGAAAGGATGCCATCGCTGAAGCTCAGAGGTTGAAGTACGAAGCTGCTGCCAACAAGGATGACAAGCTGGCTGCTTTGTACCAACAGAAAGCTGAGGCTATTGCAGCCGGATTGCCGTATGTGGCTATCAAACTACAGGCCGAGATTGATAAACTGAAGGCTTCTGCTGACAAGGACAACAGGCAAGGAACATCTTCCTGGGTGTCTGGTAAAGGCGGAAAGAGTGGTGGCGGTGGCAGTGGAAGTTCTTCATCGAAGGAGTTCACTGCCTACGACAAGGACGGCAACGTGCATAGTTTCAAGACCGCAAAGGCTGCTGAACAGTTCGCACGCCAAAATGGAACCTGGAAGCCTGATACCGTCACATCTACATCCAGTGTGCAGCAGGGCAGACGAACCAAGGTGACTACGACTACCAGGGTAAATGGTGGCCATTCAGTGAAGCCCCCTGTCAAGCCGAAGCCTGCTGCCAAGCCTAAGCCTACTGGCGGTGGCGGTAAGAAGAAAAGCACTGGAGGTGCATTTGATTAACCATCAAACAATACACAATGGAAGAAAAGAGATTAGCAAAGTTATATAATGCTTTGAAGGCACAGAACTATGATGTGCCTAATTCATACGATGAGTTCGAGGAGAAGCTTACACGTAAGGGTGATGATGGCGCAAGTCGTCGTCACAAGCTCTACGATGCTCTGAAAAGCCAGGGCTTTGATGTTCCCGACTCATACAGCGGCTTCTATACGAAGTTGTTTGTGCCAGTGAACGGTACAACGTCAAGGGCACGTGGAGCAGGTGAAGCCCAATGGAACCCAAACCAGAAGGTTCACAAGCCAGCTACACAGTCTTCACAGGCTCAGCCTAGACGTGGCCAGGTTCACAAGTCGGTTGCGCAGCAGCCAGGCAAGCCTGCAGCCCAGCCGAAGGGCACACCTTTGACAGAGGCTGACAAGCGCAGGTACGCATCCAATGTTGGCAACATCCTTGCTTCGGCTGATGCTTCTACACAGCGTTTCAACAACCAGATGGAATACCAGAAGGCAAACTCCGGCTTGCAGGTGAAGCCTGTAAAGCTTGGAGCGAATCGTCATGTTGTCAAGCGTAAGCCACGTTTCAACACAGAAACTGGTAAGATGCAGTCCTCTTATATCACGGAAAGCGGAAATGAGTTCGATAACAGAGCATTTGCGGACGTGGAGCAGAATGCCGTTGATGATTACAAGCGTAGCTTAACTGTCGATGGACAGTTGCAGGATGCTTATGCGGAGCGTGAGCGATTGAATGAAGAGGTGCGCAAGCGTATGGAGGAGATTGACAACAAGCCTAATCAGGGTTTTGCTGACTTCATGCGCATGTCTGCTGCAGCTTCAACACCAGGAGCCGGACCAGCTGGCGAGTATGATGCCGTTGATGCCAAATATACCAACGACCCTATATATACCCAGTTGATGGCAGCTCTTCGTCACAACAAGTCTGCCATAACAACACTGGAAGATAAGAAGAGTGGCAAGATAAATAGCTTCTGGCATACGCTTGCAACTACTGCGGCCAATGGATACACATTCAATGACGGCATGGGCGAGATGAAGGATGTCACTGCCCAGACACAAGCGATGAAGCATCTTGACAGCATCAACAAGAAGCTGGCCAAGGGAGAGGAACTTACTAAGGAAGAGAAGGCTTCCAAGGCTGTTCTTGATAACATGGCAGTCAATAATGCTATCCAGGGACAATATGGCGGTCAGTATGGTGCATGGTCTCGTGCTGGTGGCATGATGGCGAACTCCCTTGACTTCATGAAGGATCTTGCGCTGAACCCTGGAGCAGAAGGAATGGCCAAGGGTATTTACAAGAAGGTTGCTAATATCGGTGCAAAGCAGTTGGCAAAGGCTACCGGGGATGCTGCCGGAAAGGCTATTGCCAAGAAGTTGGCACGTGGCACATTGAAAGCTACGGGCGTATTGGTGGGTTCACATCTGACTGGAGCCATGGTAAGCAATACAACCGGTATCGGTCATACTGCTGGTACGTTTGGACAGCTTGCAGCCGGTGATGTCACAAAGGACGAGGACGGAAATTACAAAATCGAGAACCAGGATAGTGTTCTCGGTGCTTTTGTAGAGGCCGAGAGACAGCAGGCACGTGAGAACGGTTCTGAAATGTTTGGTGCTTTCATTCCTGGTATTGGCAAGGTTCTTGGCAAGAGTGCTGGCGAACTTGCAGGTAAGATTATTCCTGAAAGTGCCTTGAATGCAGCTGAAAAGGCTGGTGCTGCCGTATATAACAAGATGGGACTCTCCAAGATTTCAAATGCGCTTACCCAGGTTGGCAAGAAGGATTGGTACCAAGCGTACAACAAGATGCTTCGTGCTGGTGGTTACCAGGGCTTACCTGGCGAGGCACTGGAAGAGTATGAAGGTTCTCTCTTCGATGCGCTTACAGGTCATGCCGATGATGCCTACAACGACCTTACCAATACACAGAACCATGTGGATATTTGGCTTGGTTGTGCTACCATGGGCGCTTTGCTTGGTGCCGTACCAATGACAATACAGGGTTTCCATACATCCCAGTATTACCGATACAAGCACAAGACGGATACTGCTGACAAGGTTGCGTCTTTCCGTATGACTCCAGAGAAATGGGAGCCTTTGCGTGAACAGATTGATGCAACAGACAATGAGCACATGGCTGATTTCGTTACAAACAACATCCTTGGTTCCCAGGATATGCCTGTTCAGGAGAAGAAGGCAGCCCTTGATTATGTCCGTAATCTTTCAAAGATGCGTGGTTATAACCTGGCACAGGCCAATAATGCTGATGATAGCGATAAGGATGAGGATATTGAGAACATGAATACTTCATATAGTGATGGCTACGATACTACTGATCCGGAAGAGATGAGCAACGCCAAGGCAAAACTGGATGTTGCACGTCAGAACCTGGCACAGTCTATGGGCATCGACGATATGAACGAGCTTGATGATACCATCGGGGACCCTATCCGCTACATAGAGGAGCAGAAGCACATGGGCAATACCGAAGGATTGCAGCCTGTTCTCGACTACGCCAACGCCAAGTCTGCCTATGACGGCATGGTGCAGCGTGTTCGTGATGATATTGACAGCCAGATAGAGGAAAGCAACGCACTCGTTGACAGTCATACCAACCGTACTGATGGCATGATTCATCCTGTTACCTTGAAGCTGAAGGACGAGGATAACAATGACCAGACTGCCTATGTCATTAGCGGCAACCTTGTTCTCAACGATGATTCATCCATCAACGATGAGCAGTCGGACAATAGCATCGTTATCATGGATGCTGAGTCGGGAAAGCTGCAGATGGTTTCCCCTAGTGCAATACACAGTGCTCAGGAACTGATAAATCCTAACCAGGAGAAGCATGAGGCTGCTGAAAATATCCGTAACCAGCATGCCCAGGAAGCTGCCGACAATATAGATGGAACTGTAAAGCAATGGAATGAGGGTGACACATACCAGGCGACTGGTGATGATGGCAGCCCTGTTACTGTTGTGCTCGCTCCTAACGAGCAGGGTGTGGTTGACAATGGCGATGGAACCGTGAACGTGGTGACGCAAACTGTGTATCAGGAAGGAGAAGCACCTGTAACTTCCGGTATCATTCAGATGCCAAAGTCTGGTATTCAGCAGATGGCAGACGAGACAAGACGTGCCCAGGTTGCAGCCCAGCAGGAAGAGCAGCAGGAACCCCCTGCGGAAGGCGAGCAGGAGGAGGGTCCAACTATGCCTACTTACAGCCTTTTTGATAATATCGTTATCCGTGACGAGAATGGTGAGCCTATCCGTGGCTCCATTCAAAGCATAGAAGAGGACGGTATCGAGATTCACACCGAGGAACCACTCAACGGCTGGCATGTGCAGGTTGTTTCACCTGAGCAGCTCGACAACATGATCGAGAGTGTAACCGATGCCATCGGCGAGTTGGTGTGGAGTCGCGAGGTTGATGCTCCTTCTGTTGATGAGACGGAGGAGAATACTCTGGTTGATGAGGAAAATACTCCGGTTGACGATGAGAATACCGAGGCGAATCCCCTTGTTGATACTGATGAGGCGGCAGCTGATGAGACCGGAAACGAACCTCAGCAACAGGAAGCCAGTGAGGAGGAAGCTCCTACACAGTCTGCCCTGGATCGTATTCCTAAGGATGATAAGGGTGAGCCTATCTATGAGCAGACCGACCCTGATACTGCATACGATGCCATCGTAGAGCAGACTGGCGGCAACGAGGATATGGCCAAGACTGTTGCTGAATCCATGGTTTCTGATATGAAGGCGTCTCTTGATAAGCTCAACAAGTGGAAACCAAAGTCTGGTGGAACCATCACGCAGAAGATTGCAGCTGAGAAGGAACACCAGGAAGCAGTGGACCAGGCAAAGGCAAACCTGGAGCATTGGCAGAAAATTGCTGGCATTCAGCAGCAGCGCAAGAGTAAGGTCATGCTTGACGAGCAGAAGGCTGCTGACGAGAAGGCTAAGGCTGCCGCTGAGGAAGCTAAGGCACAGGCCGCAGCCAAGGAAGAGCAGGAACGTAAGGAGCGTGAAGCAGTTGACGGTGTACCTGATTGGGTGGATGATACTCCGCATGATGCACGTGCAAGGGGTTATCGTCGCTCAAATGGCTATCAGTATGCAAGACAGGAGAATGTTCCTCATACAAAGGGTAAGGAGACTTCCGTCAAGTTCACCGACAAGGTTTCACAACCTGGACACCTTGCGCTTATTGAGGCTGAACAGTTGCAGCCAAGTCACATGAATGGTCAGCCTAACGTGAATCACTTCATCCCAGAAGCACAGCCAAAGAAGCGTACGGACAAAGCAAGCACCATTTCTTCTGAGAAGATTGCGGCTAACATCAACCCTGCCGAGATTACATCAAGTGTTACTGCCTATACTGGTGCGCCTACCGTCAATTCTCGTGGTGAGACTATCCAGGGCAACAATCGTAGTGCAGCGTTGAAGTCGATGTGGAAGAGCCATGCCGACCAAGCCGGCATATACAAGCAGTATCTCATGGATCATGCCGATGAGTTCGGTTTGAAGGCTGAGGATATTGCGAAGATGAAGAACCCTGTCCTTGTGAATATGGTTGATGTTGACGACAATAAGGCCATTGAACTTGGTCAGCATAGTGCCCAGGACACAGAGAGTGGTGGCGTTGAGCGTATCAAGGTGAAGAACACCATCCAGAAGATGGGTGATGATATGAAGTCTTTCGCCAAGAAACTGCTCGAGAGTTCCGATGATGAGGCTAGCTTCTCCCAGCTCGTTGACAAGAACGGCAACAAGGTGTTGAAGTGGATGAATGCCAAGGGCTTCATTTCGGATACACAGTACACAAGTGCGCTTGATAGCGATGGCAATCTTACTGCTGAGGCTGCTAACGACTTGAAGGGTATCATGTATGGCAGCATCTTCCAAGGTGGAAGTGAACGCCTGGAGGAGATGTTTAACAGAATGCCTGCAAAGGCGCAGCGTGCCATCCTTGCAACTGCATACCGCGATTTCAATAGCCCTAAGGAGAACCGCATGCTGAAGGATATTCAGGAGTCTATCGTGGCTTTCAATGAGCTGATGGGTGACAAGGCCTTTGCTTCGGCTACGAATTTCAAGGATGCACGTGTGGCTATTGAGGACTGGAAGCGTTCTTACCAGTTTGATGATGCAACCGGTGAAGCTGTACTTCCTGATGGTAAGTTCTCGGACTTCGCCCTTCATCTTGTGGCTATGTATAAGGGTGAAACACAGGGCTTCATCCAGCAGACGTTCAACCAACTGTTTGACCTCGTACAAGGCTCCCAGGCGGTTGACCTATTCAACAAAGATATTGACAACACTCCTCGCTCGTTGGCTGATGCCATCAACGAGGCATTAAACATTAATAATGATGGACAACAAGACAGCAATGTACTGGGTGGCAATCATCCAGCAGGCCAAGAGGGGCAGCAAGATGGCAGTGAAGCTGCTGAAACAGGAGGACCAGGCGAGGGAGGAACTGAACCTGCCAACGCTGATGGAGGACCTGGAGAGAAAAATGTAATCAACGAACTCCTTGAAAAGGGTGGTGCTACACCTATAAGCCAGGAGAGACGCAACCTTACCGATGATGGTATCGTTGCTGATGCTGACGGCAAGCCAGTTCTTCTGTATCATGGTACACTTGACAAGGACTTGAAACTTTCAGATCTGGAGCCAGGACACAACCGGGCAGATGGGGAGAAGGCTACCTTCTCAGGTGATGGTGTTTATTTCTCTCCTTCCAGAGACGTTGCAGAGGACTACGGACACAACGGCCAGATATTCGAGGCGCATGTAAGATTGAACAACCCGTTCTATCTTTTGGGCAATCCTGGCTTCAATGAAACAGAAGCTAAGGAGTTCATGTCTCTGCTGAAGAAGCAGGGTTACGACGGCATTATACATTATAATAATGTATGGAGTGTAGAGAATAGCAATATTGGTAGTGGAGAAGTCATTGTGTTCAACAACTCTAGTATCATTCCTGCTGAAAATGCAAGCCTTCAATCATCCATCGAAGCGGCTGAGGCCGAGACAGACACCAATCCTACAGACGGACAGAAGGAAGCAGGTAACTACAAGAAGGGACACGTTAAGGTTGCTGGATTCAACATTTCCATCGAGCAGCCTAGGGGCAGTGTGCGCTCTGGAACGGATACCAACGGCAAGAAGTGGAGCGTGACCATGAACAATACTTATGGCTACATGACCGACAACGTGGGTGTTGATGGCGACCACCTGGATGTATTCCTTAGCAACGATATTGACTCATGGAACCAGCAGTATGTGTATGTGGTTGACCAGTACAACCTTGACAGAACGTTTGATGAGCACAAGGTAATGCTTGGATTCAATGATAAGGATGAAGCTACAGATGCCTATTTCTCTAACTATGACAGTAGCTGGAGAACGAGCAAGAGAAAGATCATCACCTCTACTGTTCCTATGGATATATTCAAAAAGTGGATAGAAAGCAGCAACCGCAAGACTAAGCCTATTGCTGAGTATTCATTGGTGAAAGAGTATCTGAAAAAGTGGATTGATGAAAATATGTATGACCACTCTCCGTTTGGCCAATTCGTAGAAGACTCTGGTAATGATGTCGTGCCTGATGGTGTAAATAAGTCAGCTCTCATCAAGTTTGCTGAGAAAATGCTAGGTATGTATGATTCACAAACAGATGATTATCCATCATACAAAGCTAAGAAGACCAGCGTAGAGATTTCTGCTGATAAGTTGTATCAATCAGAAAAGGAATGGTTCCATCCTAAAAATGGGAATTTTCTTTCCGCTACCGATGGGAAGAACGAGCGCAGTTATGAACTTGTTGCCCATAAGGATGCGCAAGGACACTTGAAGTCTGTATCAGTTATCAAGTATCACGACTTTGACGGAAAAGAAAAGGCAGATTCTGATAAGGCTGCTGAGACTAAGGGGGTTGAAACCAAGACTACCGACACTAAGGTTGCTGACACCATGGCTGATGAAACACAGACAAATGACTACACAGTTGAGCCTGCCAAGTACACAACCAAGCGTGGCAAGGTGCTTGATATGCAGCTTGTCAAGTTTGCAGACGAACTCGGTGAAAAGCAAAGTGCGGCTGTTTCCCTGGCTAAGTCTCTTAAAGGCTGGTACGACAAGAAGCAGGGTGGATTCATGATGCGTAGTATCGAGGATGCTAAGAAACTTACTGATGCAGTATTGGGTGAAGATAGCGAAGCTTTGGAGGACGCAAAACCTCTTTCTCTTCAGGATATGAAGGATTCGGTATTCCCAGATGATGAGTTCCATGGCGGTGACACGGTTTGGAGTATTCCTCATGGTGAGAATAAGACTATCCTTATGGCTCATCACATGCAAATGCCAGATGGCCGTAGCTTCATTCAGAGCTATTCTTTTACTGATGGTACAAGCGCAACTGCCCAGGAAGTTGAGGCGGCACATGATGTTGCTAAGAAAAGCAAATCATCTTTGAATAATACCAAACTTATAAAGGAGGTGCTTCAAGGCAATGCTATCATGTGGGCTAAGAATTATGCCAAGAATGTAAGGAAAGGCGACTTGAAGACTGCTCGTAAATGGTATCAATTTATTGGTGATAATGTTCGTAGAATGCGTGATTTCAAAGATGTTCATGAGGCTAATGCTTGGTTGGACAACGTTCTTCTACCATATATTATGAGTGATGAGTTCAGACCGGATGAACCATTGGTTGACAAGGCTGCACGTATCGCCAAGAAGGAGGAGGTCAAGAAGAACCCTAGTGGTAATGTGCTTGTAACGGATGAGCAATACGAGGAGTTGAAGAAGAGAATGCGCATGAAGCTGCGTGGTCAGCTGAATATGGGTATTGATCCTGAGATTCTAGAGATTGGTATCCAGATGGCTGTGTATCATATTGAGAGAGGCGCACGCAAGTTTACCGAGTATGCTAAGGGTATGATTGATGATATGGGTGATGATATTCGTCCATACCTAAAGTCGTTCTATAACGGTGTCCGTGACCTTCCTGAGGTGATAGAGGCTAAGCTTGACAAGGATATGTCCTCTTATGAAGAGGTGGCAGGCATTGACGTGGCGAACTTCGACAAACCATCCAAGGATATTATGGAGCAGGCAGCACAGATTGCAGCTGAGACTGAGGTTGAAAAGCAGGCAGAGGAAGCTAACAAGAAACTCGTCGATGAGCGCAACGCACGTCGTACCATGGACAAAAAGTCTTTCCGTCCTGCTACAGAAGCTGATGTGGAAGGCAACGGCTTGGTTTACTATGAAGGTAAGCCTACACACGTCATGACGGTTGTCCGTAAGGGCGAGCAGGTGGGTGCAGCGCAGTTCGGTGAGTCATATATTGACAGAGTCTATTTGACCAATGGCAAAGACGCTAAGCTAGAAGACCTCCAGGTTGAGGACGAGCAGGCTAAAGACGAGAAGAAGGAGACTGTTGTTAAAGAGGTTAATGTGGAAAGCTTGTTTAACGCCTTGCATACCAACGGCAAGACCAAACTGAGCGACCACACCGTTCCTTCTTCTGATGTTGACAAGGCTGTAAAGGAAGCAAAGGATTCCATGGCTAAGAAGCTGGAGCAGGTGAAGGAGCAGCTCAGCAAGAAGATGCTTGAAGAGCAGTTGGCGCAGCGTGAGAAGTTTATTGATGAGTTGAGCGACCGTGTGAAGGCTGGCGAGAAGAAAGGCACATTTGCCGGCACTAAGAACGTTGACCTGGAAGCTACCTTGCTGAAGTGCTTGGGCGAACGTGAGGCGTTCAGCGAAGCCTTGGATAATTTCTCCACTGCGCCTAAGAAGGTTGAGCCTGCAAAGGAGGATAGCAAGGAGAACAGTAACAACAAGCGTACCAAGGAGCAAATCAAGTCTGACTACAGGAATATTGTCATGGAGTTGGAAAAAGATTGGTTTGAGAAGGAACCTCATGAGATGTTGACTCTCTTGGAATCTTTGAAGAAACTTTCTGATGAGGCTGAGGGGCTTGGTTTTGAACTGCTTGATTCCAATGGTAGAATTAATGTGTTCAATCTGGAGTATGGTGCAAGAAAGAGCTTAGGCCAGGTGGTTGGCGACCGAGTAGTTCCGGTTGACGAACATACCAATACTATCGAGCACGATGTGACAGAGCCTTTCTTGTTTGACTACAACCATATAACCCATGTGGTTAGCAACAAGCCTGCAAAGGAGAAAAAAGAGACTCCAAAGAAAAATAATCCGGTCAAGGAGAAGAAGTCTCGTAAAAAAGCAGTATCTTCGCAGGTGCATATTGCAGACCTGTTCAATAACGGACAGGAAACAGAAAGTGAAACTTTAAACAGTAACGACAATGACAGAACAGGAAAAGAAGTATCTCAAGGAGATAGGGTGCAGCGAGAAGGAGATAGCGAGGAGAGAACTCGAGGAGAGAATCGACAAGGCTCAGACGGAGTATTGCCGAAAGAACCTGCTGAGCGGGAGCATGCTGTCAACACACGCGTGGACGGAAATCTACAAGAAGGCCGGAATGACGGACGAGGAGATCAAGGCGTATCGTCAGGAGATGGAGAAGTACTCGGACGCCCTGAACGATCCGCTGGACGCTTACAGGGACTAGAGCCGGAGGAGCGCAAAAATACCCATAACAACCATGGCAAGCGTGGTATGGAGTATGCTCCAAAGTCTGTAGATGCACGTATTACTGCCAACATCGAGGCTATTGAGCTGGCTCAGAAGCTACTGAGAAGCGGTGAGCAAGCCACACCTAGACAGATGGCTGTTCTCCGCAAGTTCAGCGGTTGGGGTGGCCTGGGTAAGGCATTCACCCAAAGCTCATGGGGCTGGGGTGAAGATACACCTCCTAATAAGCTACGCAAGCTGTTGGGCAATGAAGCTTACCAGCAGGCGGTGATGAGTGCAAACAGTTCGTTCTACACACCTACGCATATTATTGATTCCCTTTGGGATATTGCTACACAGTTGGGATTCAAGGGTGGAACCATCCTGGAAGGCTCGGCAGGTATCGGAAATATCCTTGCCCAGATGCCGACAGAAATCAGCGACCGTAGCGATATTCATGCCGTAGAGATTGATAACACGGCAGGTGGTATTCTTTCTCTGCTTTATCCTGATGCCCAGGTTGACATCCAGGGATTCGAGCAGACCAAGATAGAGAACGGAAGTGTTGACCTTGCCATTACAAACGTTCCGTTCGTCACTGGCTTGAAGGTGAAGGATGAGAGCGGTGACAAGGACTTGTCCTCTAAGTTCGGAAACATTCATGACTTCTGCATCGCCAAGAACATTCGCAAGTTGAAACCTGGTGGTATCGGTATCTTCATCACTTCTAGTGGTACGCTCGACAAGTCGCAGAAACTTCGTGATTGGGTAATCAACCAGGGTGATTCTGATTTCATCGGTGCATTCCGCTTGAACAACAACACCTTTGGTGGCACATCCGTAACTAGTGACATCCTTGTTGTCCGCAGACGTGTGAACGGACAGAAATCGGCCAATGCCATTGATGTTGGTTCCACCAGCGGTGAGCGTGTTGCCAGCTATGACACTGGTGAGACTCGCAAGGTTGACGGTAAGGAGAAGCCTGTAATCAAATCTTTATCGCTTGATTACAACAAATATTTCCAGGATCATCCGGAAATGATGGCAGGAAAGATGAAGTTCGGCTTCGAGGAAGGTGACACCTACCGTCCTACAAGTATGGGTCTTTTCCCTGCAAGGGGATTGAACCAGAAGAATATGCTGACTGATTTCGTCAACTCTTTCGCCAGCATGAAGGAGGACAACGTTCCAGTTGAGAATACCGAGGAGGAGAACAACCGAATTGTGTATGAGAAACTGGGTCCTGATGTAAAGGAAGGCAGCATGGTCGTTGACAAGAATGGCAACATTTGCCTTGCTCAATGGGGTAAGGCCGTACCTCTTATGTCTGCTGCAAAGAAGGGTGAGAAGGCTAGCGATAGCGATTTGATTACCCGTTTCCAGTCTAAGAAGGTGAAGGGTCATACTAAGGTTGAGTGCTTCAACGCTTACTCTGCCATCAAGTCAGCGCTTAATGATGTGCTTGCATACCAGACGGAGAATGAGAGCGACAAGGGATTGAAACCTCTGCTTGATAAGCTCAACAAGGCATACGATGACTTTGTAGCTACCTACGGCCACTTCAACAAGAATACACAGTTGGCATTCCTCCGCAAGGATGTTGACTATCCTAATGTGTTCTCGCTTGAAACATACGAGGACGTGAGCGACAAGGAAGGCGGCCATACTGAGCATTTCGGCAAGAGTGACATCTTCAGCAAGCGTGTGGTTGAGAAGGCCAAGGAGCCTAAGCCTCATAACGTGAAGGATGCCATCATTACCAGCATGTACCAGAACGGACGTGTTGACGTGGAGTATATTGCCAATGCTTTGGGCAAGTCGGAAGACGAAGTGAAGGACGAGATTATCAATAGCGGTCTTGGCTTCGAGAATCCTATCACCCGTCAGATTGAGGTTTCCTACCAGTACAAGAGTGGAAATGTGCGTGAGAAGCTCCGCCAGGCTTTGGACAACAACGAGGGTGGACGCTACAATGCCAACATCAAGGCTTTGGAGAGTGTTATCCCTATGAACATTCCTGCACACTTGATTAACTTCACGTTCGGTTCTTCATGGATTGATCCGAAGTTGTACGAGGACTATGTGAAGGAAAGAACCAACGTGAATGTGAAGTTTACTTCTGCCGGTGGTACATGGTTTATGGATGCTCCTGATTACATCAACGAGGAAAAGGACAATTCCTTTGGCGTGAAGAGTTTGCTGTTCAACAAGATTATTCCTGGACACCAGCTTATCGAGGCTGCCATTCAGAATAAATCCATCATCGTTTCCAGAACCTACAAGGAGAACGGCAAGGATGTAAGGGAGACCGATAAGGAAGCAACGCAGGCTTGCAGCAACAAGATTGACGAGATACGACAGGACTTCCAGGACTGGGCAAGAGGTAAGATGCAGCAGGACGAGCAGTTGTCTGCAAAGATTGAGGCTGATTACAACGAGCAGTTCAATAACTATGTTCCGCTCACTATCCCGGATGAGTTCGCACCTTCGCGTTATCCTGGCATGGCTCCAAGACTGGATGGAAGTGACAGAGACTTCAATCTTTACTCATACCAGGCAAAGGCTGTGGTGAAGTGTGTGACTCAGCCAACCATGCTGGCACACGAGGTGGGAACCGGAAAGACCTTCACCCTTATCACTACTGCCATGGAGATGAGAAGACTGGGTACGGCCAAGAAACCTATGATTGTCGTACAGAACGCAACCGTAGGCCAGTTTGTGGCATCAGCCAAGTCGCTCTATCCAAAGGCTAAGATTCTTACCCTGGAGGATGCAGACCGAAACGCAGAGGGACGAAAGAACTTCTATGCCAAGATTAAGTACAACGACTGGGATATGATTGTTGTTCCTCAGTCAACCTTTGAGTTTATTCCAGACAGCGAGGAGCGACAGATACGCTTCATCAATGACAAAATCGAGGAGAAGCTTCTTGTCCTGGAGCAGATGAAGGATGCAGACAAGAGTGGCAACAGTATGATAACCCGACAGGCCGAGAAGGAAATCGAGGACTTGCAGCAGCAGCTTGCAGACATCACCAGCAACATGACTACCAAGCACAAGGATACCGCTGCCCAGCTGAAGAAGAAGGAGGTAACCAAGCAGAATGCCGAGGTAGAGGCCAAGGAGATGCTTGACAGACGTACCGACGATGTGGAGAACTTCGACGATATGGGCATTGATGCACTTCTTGTTGATGAGGCTCACGAATACAAGCATCTCGGCTTTGCAACAGCCATGCAGCGTGGTGTGAAGGGTATCGACCCTTCTTACTCCAAGAAGTCGCAAGGTGTGTATTTGAAGACGCAGGCCGTGCTCGAGAAGAACAATGGCCGCAATGTGGTGTTTGCTACAGGTACTCCTATCAGCAATACTGCCGCTGAGGTTTGGACGTTCATGCGCTATCTCATGCCTGCTGACACCATGAAGCAGTATGGCATCTACTACTTTGATGATTTCGTCCGTAACTTCGGTAACTTGAAGACGATGGCAGAGTTTACCACCAGCGGAAAGTTCAAGGAGGTGAACCGATTTGCAGGTTACATGAACCTTCCTGAGCTTGCACGTATCTGGTCGGGTGTTTCTGATATTGTCCTTTCCAAGGAAGTAGAGGACTTGAAGTCGAAGCTTCCAAAGATGGAGAACGGCGACAAGGCAACAGACATCTACCTGCCTCAGACCAAGGCTTTGCGTAGGGTGATGAAGTTTGTCCGCAAGAGACTTGAGGATTTTGAGAACATGAGTGGAAAGGAGAAGAAGGAGAATTCTGCCATCCCTCTTACCATGTATGGCATAGCTGCAGCAGCAGCCGTTGACCCTCGACTCGTGCTCAAAGATGCAGCGGACGAGCAGTACAGCAAGACCAACGAGACCGTGAGACAGACTTTGAGATCACTGAAGGATTCGGAGAAATATCATGGTACCGTGGCCATCTTTGCTGACCATTATCAGAATGCCTCAACCGGCTTCAACCTTTATGAGGATATTCGCAACAAGCTTATCAAGGCTGGTGTTCCTGCCGAGCAGGTTGTCGTTATCAAGTCGGGAATGACCGTCAAGAAGAAGCTCGACATCTTCGACAAGGTGAACCGTGGCGAGATACGTGTTATCATGGGCAGTACATTTACCCTTGGTACCGGTGTGAACATCCAGGAAAGATTACATACCCTTATCCATGTGGATGCACCTAACCGCCCGATGGACTATACGCAGCGCAACGGACGTGTTATCCGACAGGGTAACTTGTTGAAGAAATGGGGCATCCCTGTACGTGTGCTTCGCATGGGTGTAGAAGATAGCCTTGATGTTACTGCTTACCAGCGTCTGGAGACCAAGGGAGCCATTGCAGACAGCATCATGCACAGCAAGGATATGATTGCCAACAGCATGAGTAACCGTGTGCTTGAAGAGGAGAGTGACATCTTCGGTGATACCGTAGCCCAGTTGTCGGGTAGCGAGTATGCCTTGAAGAAGAATGAGGCAGAACGAGAGTTGCGCAGACTGGAGGGTCGTAAGAAGCAATGGGAGTTTGACCAGATTTACATACACAGCAGAAAGCCGCTGCTGGAGGAGCGTATCAAGAAGGTTCAGGCATTTGCCGACAGACAGAAGACTCGCCTTGACGGAATCAAGAAGACGTTCCCTGATGGTAAGTTCAAGAAGATAAGCATCGGAAAGCATAGCTTTGCCAGCGTTGCCGACATGGAGGATTACTTCAAGAACTACAACAAGAAGGTGATTGAGAACCAGGAGAAGATACGTGACGAGAATTCGCCAGAGGGCTTGATAAACATGGATCTTGCCATTACCGTTGACGGTTATAATTTTGTCGCACATACGGAGATTCTCAATTACTTGGGCAGTGTATCTCGTACAATGACCTACTCTTGCGATGAACTGGGTATCAAGGACGAACAGGCAAGACAGGGCTACTTGAAGAATGCCATCAACGACATTATAGATAATGTGGTGAGTGGAAAACGCTTTGAGGAGTCTATCTCCCGACAAGAGGCTGAGATTATCAAGGATAAGGCAGACATCCAGGAGTTGGATAAGCGAGAGGGCAAGTCGTTTGCTGAAGAAGACAAGCTGGTTAGAGCAAAGGAACTCTTTGAAGAGTACTCCGAGAAGATGAAGGAGGAAATGGAAAAGAAGGAGGCCAAGTATGCCAAGCTTGACAAGGAGGTTGAGGATCTCGATGAGGATGCTTTCTCTTCGTCTGAGGATGATGAGGAAGATGGTGACCTGTATCGTGACGCTACAGAGGACGAATCCGCATGGCTGGACTCCCAGGAGACGGTGAAGGTTTACCGTGCCATGCAGGTGATTGACGGAAAGCTGTATCCACCGATGATGGCAGCCGTTAAGGGTAAGCTAGTCGTGCCACGTGAACTTGGTACATGGGAGGTTGCAGATGAGCGTGAGGACATCATCAAGTTTACCAAGAAGAACAAGAATGGTGATGTGGTTGGCTACGTTGACCTTGACAAGGGAAGCAAGGATGCTACCGGCAAGAAGGCTACTGTGACTCGCGATGTGGCTTACAATCCTTATTGGCATACATCACGTTCACCGTTGAACGACCAGTTCTCTTCTGCATGGATCAGACCGAACATTGTTACCGTTGAGGTGGAGGTTCCGGTGTCTGAATTATCCAGCGGCTATCGTGCGAAGTTCTCGAAAGACCCTGTAGGTGAAACAGACTGGCATGCCGGTCCGGTAACCAAGCAGTTGGTTGACCAGGGCCATGAGCCACGAAAGGTTATCCTTTCCCGTTACGACAAGCCTGTACGTGTATTGTCAAATGCGGAAGTTGCCGACCGCATAGCTTCATATGTAAGGGGGTATGATGTTGTCATTCCTGAGAATGTTGTTACTCCGCAGGTTAAAGTTGAACTTGAAAAGCGTGGTGTTAAGATTGGTGAGCCAAAGGGAGTTAAGAAGAGTGAGCAGATAAAAGAAGCTATAGAAAAGGGATTGTCTGTAGTGAATGACGTTAACCGTGAGGGTGATGGCATCATCAGCGATGCTGATATTTCTCTTCTGAATGATCCTATGAGCAGGATGATGGGCGAGAGCCGTTTCACACCTGAGCAGCAGGAGAAGTTTGCGGCAATGGAGCGTGAGCGCATGGCACGACATGTGGATGAGCTTGCAGAGAAGTTACACCTTAATAATATAGAGGTGGTGACTGATGCTTCAACGCTGACCGGAAAGCGCAAGAAGGCGAAGGGTTTCTATAACAGACATACTGGCAAGATTACCATCGTGGTTGAGAATCATCGTGATATTGAAGATATTGAGCAGACTGTGTTGCATGAGGCTGTAGCCCATTATGGCTTGCGTCAACTCTTCGGTACACACTTCGATGATTTCCTGGACAACGTGTTCAACTATGCCGAGGAAGGTATCCGCAGGGAAATCGTGAATCTTGCCAAGAAGCACTCTTGGGACTTCCGCACTGCTACCGAGGAATATCTTGCCGGGCTTGCGGAGCGCACCAACTTTGAGCGTGCCATGGAGAGTGGATGGTGGCAGACCATCAAGCGTGTGTTCCTGAATATGCTTCATTCCATCGGTTTGAAGGGTTATCAGGGTGAGACTCTTACGGACAACGAGCTTCGCTACATCTTGTGGAGAAGCTACGAGAACCTGGCAGAGCCTGGGCGTTATCGCAGCATCATGGGCGAGGCTGCTGATATTACCAAGCAAATGGAGTTGGGGGTTGGCAATTATGCCAAACCTTCAACCTCCGGTGGTACCATGGTGGCGGAAGAGAGTACAGACATATTGCAAATAAAGCGGAAGGTTGCCGACTTGTTTGAACAGGCACAGAGTGGGGAATTTACGGGCAAGCCTAAAAGCATAGGTAGGATAAGTTCAGAAGGTAAGGCATACTTGGAGAATTTGTCTGGCTTAACGTTCAAGGAATATGTGGACTTTGTTCTCAATCCTTCGGACTTGAATCATATCCGTTCTGACCATTATGGAGAAAACGAGAAGGACAATGGCAATAATGTACCATTGAATGATGAAGATATTCAGAATATGGTAGATGTATTGAACCAACCGGACGCAATTCTGTATGGTGTAGATAAGCGAGATGGCCGTAAGCTGTTCTTCTTTTTGAAAGATGCTGGAAATGGGTTGTATAACCTTACAGAGGTATGCAGTACCAAAAAGGGTAATCTTACTGCGAAGAGTTTCTTTAAATCAAGAAGGAAAGGTATCGACCAGCGAGTTATGGAAATTAAACAAACCCTACTCCCTACGTCCGTAACGTACTCTGGCGAATCCCTTTCTGCTGCAAAGATACCATATTTATTTGAAACAAACAAGGATAATGGGCAAAATCTTTCAGAAGATGATGAACTTTTCCGTGAAGGCGATGCTGCTGAGTATGAGAAGGCACATGCTAGAAACATCTACGACCAGCGTGTTAAGCGTGGAATGTTCCAGATGCAAGAGGCGATGCAGGACTCAATGCTCAGCTTGAAGGAAGCCATGAATGCCGTATTGAAGGCAGAGGGGAAGAGCAAGGTACACATCGAGGATGTGGCAGGATTCGAGAATCCATACCTGGGTGAGAACCGCCTTTCATCCGTGAACCAGGCAGAGTGCAAGGCATTTGCGCAAACTTTGTTCAAGCCTTTGTTGAATGAGGTGAGCCGTCTGGCTGAGGATGCAGAGGAGCGTGCGATGCTTACTGATTACATGATGGCCAAACATGGACTGGAACGTAATACAGTCATGGCTCGCAGAGATGCAGAGAAAAAGGCAAACGAGGAGTTCGGTAAGGAGTTGGCCAAAGCCCAGCGAGCTGTGGCAAAAGACCCACTCGACCAGGATGCCATAGACCGCCTAGAAGACGTGAAGCAGAAGAAGCATGACCGTGAAGAGGAATTGTACTTTGAAAACAGGGGCAGAGACTATGCAGGTCTCACGGCCTTGACCGGAAAGGAAGATATTGCTGAGGCCGAGCTGAAAGCATCATCCATGGTTAGCACGTATGAGACGTTGAATGCTACGGATAAGCTTTGGAAACAGGTTAATGCCGTGACCGGTGCAACCTTGCAGAAGGCCTACGAAAGCGGCTTGATGAGCAAGGAAACCTATGACGACATCAACTCCATGTATGAGTATTACATTCCTCTTCGTGGCTTTGACGAGAAGATAGGAGAGGATACTTACGCTTACTTGTCTGACAAGAACAGTGTATTCAACGCACCTTTGAAGACTGCCAAGGGACGTAAGAGCAAGGCTGATGATCCGTTTGCCAACATGGAGAGCATGGCCGAGAGTGCCATCATGCAGGGCAACCGCAATACTCTTGTCAAGCAGAAGTTCCTGAACTTCGCCCTTAATCATCCTAGCGACCTTGTGAGCGTCAGCAACGTATGGTTGGAGCATGATGATGTGACAGATGAGTGGAAGCCAGTGTTTGCGGACAACCTCAGCGAGAATGACAGCCCTGCCGAAATCGAGCAAAAGGTCAAGGACTTCAACGACCGCATGCAGGAGTTGTGCAAGAATGAGCCGGACAAGTACAGAAGCCAGAAGGAACATCCGGACATTCCATATCGCGTTGTTGAGAGTCGCGACTTGAAGCAGCACCAGGTTCTCGTGAAGAGAAACGGAGTTGACTATGTGGTAACCATCAATGGCAACCCACGTGCGGCACAGGCGTTGAACGGACAGACCAACCCGGACAATGACAATGCCGGTGCTATTGGAGCCATCCTCCGTGCAGGTGAAGCCCTCAATCGTCAGCTCAGTGCATTCTACACGACACGAAACCCTGATTTCGTTGTGTCAAACTTCATTCGTGATGCCCTGTATGGTAATACCATGGTATGGGTGAAGGAAAGCCCTAACTATGCGGTGAGATACAACAAGAACTTCATGAAGGTGAATCCAGCCATCATGAAGATGCTTTTCTCCAAGCTCCGCAATGGTACGCTTGACATGAACAACGAAACGGAAAAGATGTTCAAGCTGTTCATGGATAACGGAGGCGAGACCGGCTACTCTACCGTAAGGGACATCGAGAAGCACAAGAACGACATCAAGCGAGAGTTGAGACGTGCCGGAAGAATTTCCATCGGTAAGGCATGGAGCCTGCTTGGTGAACGCCTTGATGAATACAACCGTGCGGTTGAGAACTGTGCCCGATTTGCTGCCTTCATGACATCCCGACAGATGAAGCGCTCTATCGACCGAAGCATCTATGATGCCAAGGAGATTAGCGTGAACTTCAACAAGAAGGGTAGCGGTGCAAAGTTCATGGGCGCAAACGGCCAGACCTTCGGGGGCAACACGGCCGCCTTCGTGTCAGGACTCGGAAGAAGCTTCTACGTCTTCTGGAATGCAGCAGTGCAAGGAACTACAAACTTCGGAAGACAGCTTGGACGGCATCCGGGAAAGGCGCTTACAGGTGTAGGAACCATGTTCATGCTCGGCTTGCTGATGGCTGCGATCGGTAGCGGTGACGATGGGGATGATGGCGACAAGAACGCATATTACAACCTTCCTGAGTACGTGAGACGTTCAAACATCGTATTCCGTCTTCCTGGCATGGATGAGCAGTGGATAAGTATCCCTCTCCCTGTTGAGTACAGAGCCATGTACGGAATGGGTGAACTTGCCATGAGTGCCGTAAGCGGAAAGGAACATTATACAGGTGAGGAGCTGGCAAACCAGATTGCAGGTCAGTTCAGTCAGCTTATGCCAATAGACTTCCTCGAAGGTGGCGGAGGCTGGAACGCCTTTGTTCCTTCTTCTGTCAAGCCTTTTGCAGAGGTGATAGCAAACAAGTCGTGGACGGGTATGCCACTCTACAAGGATACTCCTTGGAACAAGGATATGCCAGAGTGGACAAAGTCTTACAAGAGCGGCAACAAGTATCTCATAAACCTGGCTGCCGTCATGAACGATGTGAGCGGAGGCGACCAGTACACAAAGGGTTCCATCGACATCAACCCGGCAAAGGTTGAATATCTGCTTAACGGTTACTTCGGTGGTGTCAGCAACACCATCGACAAGACATCCAAGATGTTTGATACCATGTTCGGAGACCGTGAGTATGACCCTAGAAACTGGCTTGTCCTCAACCGTGTACTGAAGAATGGTGACGAGCGTACGGAGTACCGTGCCATCAACAACGAATACTTCCGCATGAAGGAAGAGCATGACAAGATCAAGGCACGCCTGAAGCATTATGAGGATGATACCGACAATGGTGTCATGGACTATGCTGACAAAATCAACTGGCTCTACAACTCACCGGAGTATCGACGCATGGAAATCTATGAAGACTATTCGGCAGACATCGACGCATACAACAAGGAGTTGAAGGAACCTTTGACTGATGAGGAGCGCAAGGAGGTTACAGACGGACTGAATGCCCTGAAGAAGCAGCTCGTCTATGCGGACAGCTTTACGAGAATGGACGTTGACGACCTCATGAAGGAACGCTCAAAGTTGCAGGAGAAGCTTTCAAAGGCTACGGACTTGCAGGAGAAGAATGACATCGGTTACTTGCTCATGCTCATTCAGACTGAGCTAAAGGCGAACGGCCGTAAATAGTTAAACTCGGTATGGCGGCATTTATTCATATATTTGCCGCCATACACATTAATACATTATTATTATGGCAGTAGCAACAAAGAAAAGAGCTAGACTATACCGTTTGAGTAACATCATGCCGAAGACCACGGCACCGGACGAAAGCGTTATAGATAGCGTGAAAAGAGCGAAGGAATCCGACGACCGCAGACGTGGTTTTGACATTCTCATGGAAGCCAGCCTGCATTACAGCAATATGGATGATTACCGCAGGGACCGCCAGCGAAACAAGAGATATTGCTATGGCAAGCAGTGGGACGACATCATCGAGGTTGACAACAAGCGCATGACGGAGGAGGAATACATCAAGAGTCAGGGAAATATCCCGCTGAAGAACAATCTTATCAGAAGATTGGTCCGCAACGTGATAGGTGTGTACCGTTCCCAGTCGAAGGAACCGACATGTGTGGCAAGAGACCGCGACGAGCAGAAGCTTGGCGAGACCATGAGCACCATTCTGCAGTACAACATGCAGCTGAACCGCATGAGTGGATTGCTGGCACGCACGATGGAGGAGTTCCTTATCTCCGGCTTTTGCGTACACCGCAAGTACGCATGCTGGAAGAATGACCGCTTTGACTGCTGGACAGACTACGTGCAGCCGAACAACTTCTTCATAGACTCCAACATGAGAGACCCACGAGGATGGGACTGCAACATACTTGGAGAGATACATGACATTTCGTTTGGTGACCTTTGCGCCCAGTTTGCCAAGTCGCCAGATGATTACAGGCGATTGAAGGAGATTTACCGCCATGCCTCTGAGAAGGCGCAGTTTTCGATGTATGCAGACCAGTTCGGCTATCCGACACAGAAGAACTGGAACTTCTTGGTAACGACAGACCCTAGCCGATGCCGTGTGATAGAGGTATGGAAGAAGGAGCAGAGAGACCGCTACAGATGCTATGATCCGCAGAACGGAAGCCGGTTCAAGATAGACCTGGAAGACTACAAGGAACTTGTTTTTGACGAGAACGAAAAGCGCTTGCAGCAGGGCTTGGAGGACGGCATTCCTAGAGAGGAGATTCCTTTGATTACGACAGAGTGGTTCACCGACAACTACTGGTATTACTATTATATCAGTCCGTTTGGTGACATCCTGGAGGAGGGCGAGACTCCATACGAGCACAAGAGTCATCCTTATGTATTCATGGCCTATCCTTTCATTGACGGAGAGATACACAGTTTCGTGGCTGACGTGATAGACCAGCAGCGCTATGTGAACCGCCTCATCACCCTTTATGACTGGGTAATCAGAGCAACCGCCAAGGGTGTGCTTCTCGTTCCGAAGGACTGCTTGCCGGAAGGCGTATCCATTGAGGATATTGCAGAACGATGGACAGAGGTTAACGGAGTGATTGTGTATGAGCCTAGCGAGAGCGGGCAGATTCCGCAGCAGGTTGCAGCAAGTTCCGTGAACATAGGAATCGGGGATTTGCTCAGTATGCAGCTGAAGTTCTTCGAGGACATTTCGGGCGTGAACGGAGCCTTGCAGGGTAAGCCTGGCTATAGCGGCACGAGTGCAGCACTCTACAGCCAGCAGACGCAGAACGCCACGACTTCACTTCTTGATATTCTCGAGGTGTTCAGCGAGTTCATCCGTAACGGAGCCATCAAGGACGTTAAGAACATACAGCAGTTCTATGACGATAAGACCATGGCCAACATTGCCGGTAAGAACGCAGCTGAAATCAAGCGTGACCCTCAGAAGATTAGAGACGTTGAGTTTGACCTTAACGTTACCGAGAGCACGGCAACGCCTGTATATCGCCAACTGAGCAACGATATTCTCATGCAGCTCTGGCAGGCTCAGGCTATCAACGTGGAGCAGCTTTTGGAAAATGGCGACTTCCCATTTGCGGACGATCTCTTGCAGAGCATCAGAAGCAACAAGGAAGCCATGGAAAGGGGCGAGCAGATGCAGGGTGTTTCACCAGAGCTTATACAGAAGGTGCAGCAGGTACATGCAGACCCACGTGCAGCGCAGTTGTTGCAGAGATATATGTAGCCTCAGCAGCAGGCAGCATAATGGGAACAGGCGATGGAATCGCCTGGAACGGTGGCCGGAATGCGGCTTGAACGGAAAAGGCCGGGTAGATGGTTCTACCCGGCCTTTTATTTATATGGTGGCTGCTGATACCACTTTCTTCTTTGCTGGGGCATACTCGCTTACCCTCATCACTATTTTCGGTACCGGCATCTCGAAGAAGCAGATGTGAAGACCGATGGCTCTTGTCATGAGCAAGTCGTCGTGCGCACCTACGATGGCACCATACGCACCATTAGGCTTCTTCTCGTAGTTGATGTACTCGTCGAGACAACGCTGGTCTCTCTCGATGTACATGTTCTCACGGATAACCCTTACCAGGGTTGTTATAATCATCGGCTTTGTAGATACGTTTGTATGGAATCCGTATTTCTTAGGAGCCTTCTTCTTTATATCCTCAGCACTCTGCTTGCGTGCGTAGAGGTGCTTGTACACACTTCTTATCTGGTTGAGGATGAAACCGGACTGGTCTCCTTCGGTGTCTCGCTCCTTGTCGTGCGTCTCGAGCGTGTTTGACTCAATGACGAGCAGGGAGTTGTCGTAGAACTTGGCTATCTGTGCGGCCTTCCATGCCAGGAGATCAATGTCTATATGGCCGTACCACTGGGCAACGACGCAAGGTTTATCGCCCTCCATCATCCAGTATCTATCGAACACGACAATGACGGACCAGTCTGCCTTGTTGGAACGTCCGCCTACATCGACAACCGTAAGATACCTGTTCGTGACCTTTTCGTCTTCCCATATCTCGGGGAGACTCCAGACCCACAGCTGGCCTTGCGCATCCTGGGTGAACTTCAAATCCATCAGGGCTTCCTTGCCCTCTTCACCCTTGCCGTACACATCACCCACATAGCGAGGTGGGCGGACTGACTTCTCGAGAACCTCGACCTTGTATTTGTCGAAGACACGCTGTCCGGAGTGGACAAACGCCTCCACATCGTCGGATGGGAACTCGGCTGCCATCTGTCCATGGTCGTTGTACTTTTTTCGCTCCTCCACATACCAGTGGATAGCTTCGAGCGTTGCACCCTTGTTCCAGAGCCACCACAGATATTTGCCCGGCTCCTCACGGTCGGATGGGATATTGTCGTTATTGCGGTTCTTCCAAAGCCATTCTGCAAACTCCCTTTTCTTCTTCTCGCTATCGAATGCAAGTGTGTATTGCTCGATGTCGAACCATGATACGAACATGTTTTCAAACTGGGACTGCTTCTTCTTTGCAGCCTCGTACTCGCGATGGAAGAAGTTTCCGGTTCCGTTTGCCGTTGACTCGTACACAATCATTGTGTATGGCTTCAGCAGGATACCTGACGTTGCAGATCGCACGATGTCTTCCGGCTTCTTTCCGTCCGTGGCCTTCCATATACCCACCTCGGACAGGTGGACGAGGTTGTAGTCACCGCCACGGCATGAATCCGGACGTTCTGCAGTACCTATCTTTATCTTGCAGTTGCGCTGAGGTACACGGTGGATGGCACCGGACTTTCCGACACCCACAAGCTTAGGCTCGTTCTCGTTGTATTCCTCACCCAGCTTGTACAGAAACTCGATAGGGTATTCGGCTATCATGCGGTCGAACATATCCTTGATTTCATCGGAACCCGTACCCTGGTGTGCGATGATGAGTGAGTTGAGACCGACACGGTGTACGAGCTGCAACCATGCCATGTACAGCTGCGATGTGGTGGAGCCTCCCCACTGGCGTGCCTTCAGCAGGATGATACGGATAGGTTTTCCACGGCTTCGGTATTTTTCGAGCTTCTTGACGAACCTCCGTTGCGGTCTTGTGAGCCTGAAAAGGCAGTCGGTTCCTCCACCTTTTCGCTTGATATACACAAAGCAGGCTGCCCAGAAGGCGAAGTCGTACCGCATTCGCATCCTGGTAAGCTGTTCCAGCACTTTCTGAAAATCCTCCTCCGTGACTTCCTCCACCTCCATATAGTCGAGGAGGAACCTTTCTATAGACCCTGCTTCTACTATCTGCTTGACCAGCGGTATTCGCATCATCCTTACAGGCAACCATTGGTCGGGCAGGGGATGGTCGGAGATGTGTACCTTGACACGTCTTCCGATAGAACCTTCTCCGGTGACCGGGTCGAACTTGGCATAGATGATGGCATTTCTCCGGTCGTTTTCCTTGAGCAGTCCCTTTACTATTTCTTCTGCCTTAATTGCGTCCATACTTCCTTCCTTGTATTAAATTCGCAGTTCATCGTAGTTGTAGCATGGGGAAGTGTGCCAGTCTCTGCATTTTCTTTCTTATCCATTGTCTCCGAGCCTTGCATACCATAATCTTTGCGCTACCTGGCGTGATGTAGAACTTGGGTGCAGGCTGTTCTACCACGACGGTGCATAGCTTCCGCAGCGTCCACGTGGGATGCTGCTCTCTGAGCTTCACGACACGCCTGCTTATTTCCTCGAACATCTCACGTTTCAGTGGACGCATACTTGGCAGCGGCTTTCCCTGCAACATATCGGACACGACAACAGATGCGCGAACGTCGGATACATAGAACCTGTCTGCCGGTGCGTTGGCTATATACTTGTACACATCAGGCATCTTTATGTATTCGCAACTCGTGATATAGTCGTCATACACTCTCATCAGGTTCTCCAGTCTTTCCTCGGAGAACTCCATGTTTGCACCAATATGTTTCATCTGCTCGTAGTTTGAAGGGGTTAAAATTGCATTGACACACCTTATTAAAGGCACTTCAAAGTTAACAATAATGTGTGTAAAAAGATAAACTTGCTTTGTGCGAGAATGTGCCTATATTTGCGCAAAGTTTTTTCACTTATAAATAATAATTAAATTTATGGCTGATAATAAAGAAGTTAAAAGCAAGCGTGATTTGTTCTCGGACCGCATGAAGGGGAAATACCCAGACAAGCAGTTCGACGATGACGAGGCTCTTTTCGGTCAGATTAATGATGATTACGACGATTACGACAAGCGTCTGGGCGAATACAAGGGGCGAGAGGAAGCCATGAGCAACCTCTTTACGAGTGACCCTCGCTCTGCGAAATTCCTCACAGACTGGCGTAACGGCAAGGACCCTGCGATTGCTTTGGTTGATATGTATGGCGAGGACTTCGTGGAGGACATGAAAGACCCGGCCAAGCGTGAGGAGGTAGCGGCTGCAAGCAAGGCTTATGCCGAGCGTGTTGCCAAGGAAAAGAAATACCAGGAGCAGTATGACAAGAACATCGAGGAGACCCGCTCGACTGTTGAGAAATTGCAGCAGGAGGAAGGCTTGACCGATGATGAGATTGATGCAGCCATGGAGTTTCTGATTAACATCATGAAGGATGGTATCCTCGGCAAGTTCAGCGCAGAGAGTATCATGATGGCACTGAAAGCCATCAATCACGACGATGATGTGGACGATGCCTCACGTGAAGGTGAAGTTCGTGGCAGAAACGCCAAGATCCAGGAGCAGCTCCGCCAGGGCAGACGTGGTGACGGGCTTCCTCAGCTCGGTGGCAAGAACAGCAAGCCTGCCAAGAAGAAGCCTGAGAGTATCTTCGACATTGCCAAGGAAGCTACCTAGCCTATGGAACTGGTTGAAAGAAAAGATTGCGTGAAGCCACGCAGGGGGTGCTGGATACATGGTTCCCCGACCACCGTTAGCCGGATGGCAATGGAAGGCTTTGCCGTGGCTGACATTGACAAGCGAAAAAGTAAGTAATTTAATATTCACATTTTAATATTCACATTTTAATATTCAAGAAAATGGCAGAAACAGTAAACACACCTATTGCAGGTGAAAATGTTCAAACAGTATCTGGCACGCAGACACCTACCACTGGTACTGCTGGTGCCCAGACGCAGATGCCTGGCAAAAGTACTACCGTGAGCGAGAGCGCAAGAGCTACCGGTGGTATTGACGCAGGCAATTTCATTGCCACTGCTGTGGACAAGGATCTCTTCGAGTTCCATAAGGATGATACCCCGTTGATGCAGCTGATGCTGAGAGCCAAGACGGTGAACGTAGATTCTCCTGAGGTACAACATTACATGATTGATGAGCCGCGAAGTGAGGTGGTGACATCGGCCAAGCTGGAAGCAACAACAGCCCGTTCCGCAGTTCTTCCGCTTGAAGTTGAGGATCAGAGTATCCCTGCTGAGTATGGAACCCTGCTTGTGAAGGGCGTAGATGGATATACAGAGGACGGCCAGACCAGGACTCCAGGCAAGGACTTGATGATTGCTGTCACAGGTACAGATCCGGTTACCAATAATCCTGTGATTATTGCCGTTAATGGTCCGAAGACCAACAGAACGGATGAGTACTGTACCGTGCCGGAGATTCCTGCTGGTACAACCTGCATTATCCTCTCGAATGCTCTCTATGAGACGCAGAAGGAGGTTGATCCTGATACCATCGTGCCAAAGCCTATCCTCTTGTATTTGCAGAAGCGTGGCATGAACCAGATTGTATCTGACTACTTCGATGCACAGAAGAAGCAGATTCCATTCTCAAAGGCGCTCATTGCTGAGCAGGCTATCACCAACTTCAAGGTGAAGGGTAACCGTACCTTGTGGTCAGGCCGAAAAGGTAAGGTGACGACAAAGACAAAGATTGGTCCTCAGACCATCTATTATACAGAAGGTGTCCGCTGGCAGTTCAAGCGTCTGCTGCAGAAGACCGGCAAGTGGACTTACGAGCAGTTCATTGCACTTGCCAAGATGTTCTATACTGGTGAGGATGTTCCTAAGACAGCCTTGCTTCTTGCAGGTAAGAATCTGCTTGAGAACATTCAGTGTATTGACTTCTCCAAGCATCCGGAGGTGACCATCACCGTAACAACCAATTCTCTTGGATGGGAGGTAACACGCATTCACACTGTATTTGGTGATATTGACATCAAGCGTGAGCCTACACTTGACTACTTGAAGTGGAGTAACAGTGGTGCTCTGATTGGTGAAGACCGCCTTGTTCACTATGTTTACCGCAACGAACACAGCTTTGACGATGATGTTGAGGGTGAGGAGGCAAAGCGCAGCGGTGTTCTCGTATGGGACGGCCTCGGCTTGAAGGGAACCTGCCATATCTGGATTGACGGTGAGGGTACACCTGCCACACTTGGTGCTACCGGCTTCACTATGTGGGACAGCGAGGCTGCTCCAACTGATGACGACCTTATCGACGGCCAGGTATATTACCTGCTTTGCGACTGCCCAGGCATTTCAAAGAATGCTATGACTGGCCAGATGTGGAAGTACACCAAGGCTACTACATCCTGGGATGAGTTCAACGGTGATCTGTTTGCGCAGGAAGAGTAGTTGATTCATAATTTTTGATTTTTTGGGGTGTATCTTTGGTATCACCGATGATGCACCCCTTCATTTTACTTTTAAATACACAGTTATGAAATTAAAGAAATATGGTGCCATTGGTGTGATGGAGTGGCAGCTTAACCTGCCAGTCGGCAAGGCTACTGTTCATGTGGAGTTCAAGGGTGGATTTGAGAATAAGTACGGTATTCATCCTGCTACGTTTATGACGACTGATCCTATCGTGCAGACTGTCATTGAGCGCTCTTATTATTTTGCCAGCGGCAAGATTAAGCTGCTTGACGTGAAAGACCTTGGATTGTCGCCAATGGAGATTGCAGCACAGAAGCGCAAGGCTGAGGAGATTGCCAAGAAAAAGGCTGAGGAGATTGCCAAGAAAAAGGCTGACGCTGAGGCTAAGGCGAAAGCTGAGGCTGATGCGCAGGCTGGTAATGCTCAGGGACAGGCGATAGAATCGCCTGGAACGGTGGCTAATGAGGGTGCTGCTGATGCGGTTGAGGCTGAGCTGGAGAACGAGACAGAAGAGGTTGCGGAGAACGAGGACGCTGAGGAGAATGCCGTTGATGGTTCTGTTTACGATGTAGAAGGAGAGACCACTAGCGGTGTAGATATGGCTTCTGATGAGGGTGAATACACAGTAGTACCGGTGACCTGCAACGAGGATGCCAAGAACTACCTTGTTGACAACTTCAACTGTTCTGCCAGAAAACTGACAAACTGGGCTACTATCCTGGAAGTAGGCAAGGCTAACGGTGTTCTCTTCGAGAAGTAGTAATTAATAAAGGATTCAACCATGATCAAGCAGATAGAAGACATCGTTCGTGATGTTAGAATAGCCATTGACGAGAACGCCACTTCCAAGGCTCTGTTTGCGGAAGGCGACACGGAGACCTTGACCCTTGATGAAATCATCAAGAGCAAGATAGCCGATTCTGTCAGGAAGGTGGAGATGGAAGCTCCTGCACGCCTGCTTGATAGTGGCGAGAACTTTGGTGATAGCGGTGTGTATTGGAATGCCAACCTGAGCGGCTGGATCATCCTTCCGGATGATTTCATGCGCATGTTGGTATTCCGCATGAGCGACTGGGAGCGCAGTGTGTATGATACGGTGGATGAGGGCAGCGAAGCCTATGCCTTGCAATCATCCCCATTCAAGGGCATACGTGGCAATCCGCAGAAGCCGGTATGCGCCATCACGCTCAGGGCAGAAGGCAGGGTGCTGGAGTTCTTCAGCTGTGACTCGAAGGATGCGACGATACAGCAGGCCGTCTATCTTTCGCAGCCTAGGATAGAGGACGGTGGCATACACATCTGTGAGAAATGCTATTCCTCTATTGTGTATCACATAGCCGCCATGACCGAGCAGACGTTTGGCAATACAGACGCGACAAAGTTATTCCTGGAATTATCAAATAGTTTATTGTTATGACAGAAGAGACAAACAACATAGAGAACCATTCCGTAGGTGGAAGCGTAGCCGTAGGACGGGACGTTACCGTAGGTGGCCGTTCCACCATAAGGGGCAATGCGACCTTCAACCGTGATGTTTATATCAGCGGCTGGCTTAACGCACGGAACATCCGTGGAGCCGGCAAGGGTCTGTATGAGACAGTTGATAAGCTGAACAGTGCTTACCCTAATCCGGAGAATGGCTGGTTTGCCTTGGTTGGCAATACTTTGCCTGCTGACATATACCGGGCATGGGGCGGAGAATGGGTGGCTACAGGGCAGAAAGGTGGTGAACCGGTTCTTGAACTTGCCAAGCTGACCGAGCTGAGTGAGTCTCTGGAGAATGAGGTTTCCGCTCGTGTTGCTGCTGATGAAGCTTTAAAAAAGGCTGTTGATGCAGAGGTTACCGCACGTGCCAATGGTGACAAGGAACTCAGCGACGCCCTGGCGAAGGAGATTGCAGACCGTGAGAAGGCTATTGCCGATGAGGTTCTTGCCAGGACAACTGCCATCGACAAAGCTATTGAGGCGGAAGCTGCTGCACGGACTAAGGATATAGCTGCCGAAGCTAAGGCTAGAGAGGATGCCGATGCGGCTGAGACTAAGGCTAGAACTGCTGCCATTGAAGCGGAAGCACAGGCTAGAGATACTGCTATTTCTGCTGAGGCTACGGCACGAAGCAATGCTGACACGGCTTTGCAGACTGCCATGAACGAGAACGTGAAGGAGCTTAAAGGAGCTGACACGGAGCATGAGAGCAGGCTTCTTGCACTGGAGCAGAGCGAATGGCCTTTGTCGCTGGAGCTTTCCATCAATCCGATTTTGATTGAGTTTACCGGAAGTGAGAAAGATACTTCTGTAGCCTGGAAGATTATGCGCAAGGGAGTAGGGGTTACGCCTACGGTGCTTACATTCAAGCAGGATGGGGTGGCACTTAGTGCTGAACTGTCCGCTAATGGAAGTATTAATGCCAAGGTGAACAAACTGGGTGACACGGTGTTTGAGATAGCCGTGGAGGCTGAGGGTATGAAGAAGAGTGCCAGTAAGAAACTGACCATGGTGCTGCCTGTATATATGGGCTTTGCTGGTGCTTCTGATGCAGCAGGGCTTGCTATTACCGAACTTTCAAAGTATGCTCCTCTTGCATCGCCTGCTGGCACATACAAGATAAAGAACAATGCTGATGGTATCTATCTTTGGCTTTGCGTGCCTAACACCATGACAATAAACAAGGTTACATCCAGCGGCTTTACCGTTCCTATGAGGGAGGTGCAGACCGGACAGACCGAGCTGGGAGGCTACAAGTGCTACCGTTCAAGCAACGCCATCGTGGCAGGTGAATATACATACACAATATCATAAACGCTTATGGACACAAAGAATACGATAGACATCTTCGGAATGCTTGAAGCCAAGACCCTTGACGGAATCCTCGCCCTTGCGCAGCAGATATACGACAAGGAAATAGGACTGATGCAGGGAAAGGTGAACGAGCTTTCATCGGTGAAGGACGATGACGGCAACGTGAGAAAGCAGCCGCTTCGCATCGTGAAGAGCGACATGTGGGTGTATGCCATCGAGGACAGTAACGGAAACATGCTGCTCAGCGTAAACCGTGATGGGGAGGTATGGTACAAGAAGGGCATGAGTGACGAGGTTCGCAGGAAGTTTGAGGAGATAGCCAACCGTCTGAAAGAGCTTAGCGGATGGAAGATAACCGAGAACGAGCAGTATATGTTCCTGATTACGGACAGCGCAAACAACCTTCTGTTCGGTATCAACCGTAAGGGTGAGATGGAATGCGACAAGGGCATGAGCCGGGAAGTGAGAGAACGCCTGGATGAGCTGAGAGGCTGGCAGGTGAAGAGAAACGAGCAGTTTGTCTTCCTTGTGACCGACAAGAAACAGAATCTTCTGCTTGGCATACGAAGGGACAATGGCCGACTTGTGGTGCCACATGGCTTCATCGAGGTGGTGACCGAGAAGGAGTATGAGGAGACCGAGATAGAGAATGACGTGCTCTATGCCATTAAGGGCAAGGGCGGACGTATCGTTGACCTTTGCCTTAACGGACAACCCATCAGAAACAGTGAGGAGCATTTCTTCTCGAAGGAAGACAACATCCTTATGTATAACGGCCACATGACCGTGATGCCACGCATATACATAGACCATGACGAAATGATGCTTATGGTGGAATATCCTACCGGATATGAAGGACCGCTGTTCGAGAATGTGGATGGAATGCTTTTCGTTAGGAACTAATAGGAGTGTTAAACTTTTAATTTAAATAACAATGGGAAAATCATTAGGATCCATCGGATTCAGAAAGCGAGGTGAGTTCAAGCCTAATACTTTCTACCGGATGGACGATATGTTTAAGCATGGCCGTTCGACTTACTATGTACTGGAAGACTTCACGTCTGGTGAGACTTTCGAGGAGACGGCCGACAAGGTGGAGTTGCTTGCTGATGCCACTGGCGTGGAAGAGATTGCCCAGAGAGCCGAGAACGCAGCTTCACTTGCAGAGACCAACGGAGCCGAAGCTGGCGTGCAGGCTGAGGAAGCACGGAATGCAGCGGCTGAGGCCAACAAGCAGGCTGAGACTGCCAGGGAGGTGACCGGTGTGTTTGGCAGCAACTTCAAGAAGGTAATCAATGACCAGTTCCTCTATGCCATCAGTGACTTGCTCGGCAATCTGCTTTGGGGTATCAGAAAGGACGGAAGCACCTACGACCCTAAGGGTGTGCCGGAAATGGTGAAGAAGCTCATCGAGGAGATTAACAAGCGCATCGACAAGCAGGAGGCACGTCTGCATCTGATAGACAACCCGAACTATGTGTTCGCCATCGCTGATGCCCTGGGCAATCTTCTGTTCGGCATTGACAAGAACGGTGCATCGTTCGTGAATGCGCTGAAAGGCGTGGTAGTGATAGAAAAGGTAGAGAACAAGCAGTTCATCTTTGCCGTAAAGGATAGCGCAGACAATCTTCTGTTCGGTATCCGCCATGACGGAACCTTCGCCTGCTCGAAGTTCGAGCTTCCGGCTTCCATCATCAAGCAGCTGGAGCAGGCCATGAAGAATAAGTATCTGCATACGGAGGACGGGGATATGGAATTCCTTTTCCGCTTGCAGGACGTGAATGGCGTGATTGTGTTTGGCGTAAGATGGGATGGTACCAGCTACATGCCTAAGGGTATTCCGCTGGAGCAGGTAGCCAAGAACGTGAAGTTCGAGAAGCGCATCACTTCGCTGGAGGAGAGACTTGCCAACTTCCGTGGCGGTACGGGCGACTGGAGTGAGACCGGAAAGATGCAGGTTCCTATTCCACGATGTGCCATGTTGAACCTGCTTACTTCTACCATGCCGACTGCCAAGAGCGGAATGGGTACGAGTGGCGTGAACTGTGACATTCCTTGCCTTGCCGAGTTCTGGGATATGCAGGGAAATTATTTCAAGATTCCTATCCTTCTGAGTGCGCAAGGCAACAGTTCGATGGGCTTTGCAAAGAAGAACCTTGCCATCGACCTGTTCAAAGATGCAGCGAGAAAAGAGAGCTTCGTTGTGAAGTTCGGTGACTGGGTATCGCAGGACAGCTTCCATCTGAAAGCATACTATACAGACACCTTCCGTGGTGTAGGTGCTGTAAGCTATATGCTCTATGAGGAAATGGCCAAGACAAGAGACCTGGGCGACGACCGACCATATAAGAGTGAGTTTACTACGAAATACGGAACTTCGGACGTAGGTATCGGCTCCGAGGAGTCGCTTGACAGAAACTTCGATACCGGGGCCAAGTGTTTTCCTCAGGGATTCCCGGTAATCGTGTATCAGAACGGAGAGTTCTATGGTGTGTATTCCTGGCAGTTGAAAAAGCATCGTGACAACATGCACATGAACAAGAAGACCGCAGAGCACGTTCACCTTGACGGTACACTGGGAGCAGACAGCATCTTTGGCGGAAACATCAAGTGGGACCAGTTTGAAGTGAGAAATCCTAAGAGCCTGTACATGCAGGAGCGACAGAGTATCAGAGGCGAGGAAACGCTGGAATACAACGGTGACTATCCGAGGGAGATCATGGGCGAGGATGCCGGGGAGTATGATTCCGGTAACAAGAACATGAAGCGTTGTGCAGCCGTAAAGAAGCACATCATCGCACTGAGCGGACGAATGGCTGAGCTGAAACAGGCTGAGACGGACGGCAAGAGTTCTGACGAAATCAAGGCACTCATCGAAAAATACTTCAAGGTTTCGTTCATGGTGGACTATATCCTTGAGACCAACCTGGTGAGTGATGGTGACGGATATAACAAGAACTGGCAGTGGACAACGTATGATGGCGTGCAGTGGACAGCCAACCCTTACGACCATGACGGTATTTTCGGTGCCTACCATATTGGCAACTATGTGAGTGCTCCGGGCAGTGGCTGGCTGGGTAACACTACAACCATTCCTTCTGGCTGGATCATCAAGTACTATTTGCCGGAGTTGAAGGCAAGATGGGCGCAGCTTAGAAAGGCAGGTATCTTTGAGGCGAAGCACATAGCCGGTATTCTCTACGACTGGTGTGACCGCATAGGCTTTGACAACTGGGAGGCTGAATACAAGAAATGGGACGAGAGTCCTTGCAACCGACCTAGCCTTATCAATGATGAGTACTGGGCACGCAGCACAGGCTACACAGTGGGCTGGGCAGCAACATCCACCTACGGAAAGGGCAGCATAGCTAACCGAAACGGAAAGGCATATAAGAGCCTTGTCACCGGAAACGTGGGCAATGACCCTGTCGAGGACGATGGTACGAAATGGGAGGACATTACATACAATGCGGAGAAGCAGTATGCCGTGAATGACGTATGCTACTACGGAAGCTCCAACCTTTACGGATTCAAGTGCAAGGCTGCATGTGTGGGACAGGCTCCTCTTACTGGTTTCTACAAGTTATATCCTAAGGATCTGGGACACTTTGACAGTGTGTATCGTGTAGAGAACTGGTTAAAGAAACGCATCGAGTATATGGATAAATTCCTAGAATATTCGGTACAATAGAAAAGACAGTTAAATATATTGTTTAATAAGAAATCATAAGAAAATTATGGGAAACCAATGTGTAATTTTAACATGTGAGGGCAGCGTGACCGACCCTAACATGACCAAGGTAGAGCACTACTATGGTATTGAGTTCACCCGAGGTGAGAGCAACCAGGGTGGCAACAATGGCTATCACAAGATGATTGGTGACGCAACCCTGCTGAAGGAAATGCGCTTCCACAACCAGATGGCCATCGTGAACGTGAAGGATGCAGCCATCACTGCTGAACTGAACCAGACCAACTGGAACAAGACCAAGGACGGTGGAACCAGCGTGCTTGACGGTTCGGACGGCTCAGACATCATACAGGTGCATAAGAAGTCGGTATATGCCATCATCGGTGGTAGCAATGCCACATACGAGCGATATATCGTGAGTGACCATCCTTTCAGCTATGATGGTGATGAGGCTATCGAGTTCCCTGCTGGCGGTGATACTCCTGACTATGCCGTGCTTCTTGACGGAATGATGCGCTCTATCCGCAACGACAAGGTGGATGGTACACACTTCGCAGGCAATGGTACCGCACATACAGACAGCGGTTATGGTACAGCGGATGCCAAGGGCTATCCTAAAACCCAGCTGACCCGATTCCAGTTTGAGCAGTATGCACGTGCAAAGAACAGTGACCCATCAAGCAACCTTCCATATACCAACATCTGTAACTTCGACCTGGAGTTGGAAATGGCGTTCATGTTCATCGAGTTCAGAACCAAGAACCTGAACAATGTGTTGGGACATGGTATCTCCAGTATTGCGGCTCCTACTGCTGATGCATGGGGCAAGGTGACTGGCTTCCGTCTGACTAATGACGGTGGCAATACCTACACTTACCTCACCTTCGGTAGCAGTGTATATTTGCCAGGCTCTCAGACTCCTACCAATATGTTCACTGTGCTGAATCAGAGCAGCCCTGTATTGAAGGTGTTCGAGGGTCAGCTTGCCGTTTCAAATGGCCAGACACTGGAGCCAGTGAAGGATGCAGACGGCAATGCCGTGCAGGGCATGAGCGATGGCGTAATGACTGGTGTCTGGACCAAGCGATTCTCATTCCAGCTTAACGCATCACTTACCAAGGGCGGAGAGGCCAAGACATATAATGTTGATGCCGTTCTTCGTGTTCCTATCTGGCGTGGTAAGGTTAGACTCTGGGGTAACTGCTCACAGTGGATCAGCGGTTATGAGCTTCTTCACTACCTGCTGGGTGATACCTATCACTACAAGGTATATCGTGCTCCTAGCGTGGCTGCGCTTACTACAGACTCTGATGTGGCATACAAGACTGCTGAGGGTGGTTTTGCATTTGAGAAGAGTTACGAGTATGTTGGTGAGTTGCCTGAGACCAAGACCGCTGGCGGTGTATCATTCGGCTGGGCTAAGAAGATGCTTTCGCTCAGAAACATCACCACTGCCATCATGGCTGAGGGTGGCGGCAACATTGGTACATTTGAGAATGCTACATCATACGGATTCAACAGTGCAACTGCTGGTCAGTATATTCGCCGCGGGTCTCGCTTTGGCGGCTCTGCGGGTGAGAGCGTCTGCGTTCTTCGTTATGCGTCTGTGACCTACGAGCCGTCGTATTCGAGCACGAGCATCGGTTCCGGCTTCCGTGTGCAGCTTGACGATTAACACGGCTGCCGCTTGACGAAATCGAAAACCGAAAGCCTCTCTCCTGTCCTGGAAGGACAGGCCGAAAACCGAAATCTCCTGTCGAAATCGCAATCGCACTCGGGCGTTTTTGGAGGAGGGGCTTTCAAAATAATATAAACATTGAACAAGAAAAGTAAAAAATATGGAAAGACAGATTTTCTTTGCAGAGAAGCCACAGCCAATGGACTGGGGCAAGAAAAAGATTGTTCCTCTGAACATCAACGAGGAGCCATATATTGAGGACGGCAAGAAGAAAACAGGCTATCGTGCCGACCTGGTTAAGAAGGTTGATGAGCCTTTGACCGTTGACAACATCGTGCTTGCAGCCACGAATGAGGAGTTTGGCGAGGATGCACAGAAGCGCATCATGCTGAAATTTGCCAAGCAGGGTGATGCCGAGGTGGAGAAGTATAAGGCTTTCGTGGCAGAGGTGACCCAGGCAGCCCTGGCTGCTGGCTACGTTTATGCCACCGAGGACGACAAGAGTGAGTAAAGAGAATGTTTAACAACAAGTATTGAGTTTAAAGTCGAGCTGTGAGAGCAGTCTAGACATCATGAAGGGTTGTCCGTGAATGCGGGTCTCACTTTGGCGGCAATGCGAATGAGAGCATCTGCGTTCTTCGTTATGCGAATGTGAACAACGAGCCGTCGAATTCGAACACGAACATCGGTTCCAGCTTACGTGTGATAGGCATGATATTTAATAATCAACTTGGTTAGACCAGGTTCACGGAGACCACACCCGAATGGTGAAAAATGACAGACAAGGCAACATGAAAAAGCGAGGTTGTCCGCCTGTTAGTAGGCGTGCATTTGTAGGCACGTTCGGAAGCTGGCGAAAAGGCTCACACGGGCTTATGCACGAAAAGGCGTGCAGGGAGCTATGAAAAGAATAGGTAACGTCTGGGATGACTTTTGCAGCGTAGATTTGATTAAGACTGCCATTAGGAATGCCGCAAAGGGCAAGAGGAAATACCGCAAGGTGAGGAAGGTGCTGGCCAATATTGATGATTATGCCGAGCAGCTACACAAATTGTTGGTGGATGAAATGTTTTCTCCTTCGCCCTATACCTGCGACATCATGAAGACGGAATATGGAAAAGAGAGGGAGATTTTCAAGCTCCCTTTCTTTCCCGACCGTGTGGTGCAGCACTGCATATCGCTTGTGCTTAGGGACAGATGGACGAAGAGTTTCACTTCTGACAGCTATGCCTGCCTTGTAGGTAGGGGCATCAACTGCAAGCAGAAGAGGTATAACCTGAACCATAAGTTGAAGCGAGCCATAGAAAGCTATCCTCCCGGTGTGCGGCTGTATGCCCTACAGATGGACATACGGAAATGCTACCCGACCGTGGATAACAAGCTGCTGGCCGAGATAAACAGAAAGTACTGCAAGGACGAGAAGATGCTTGCGCTGCTCGATATGCTGAACTTTAACGAGGGAAGCAAAGGTTTGCCGATAGGCAATTTCCTGAGCCAGCTCTGGATCAACATCGTGCTTACCCTTCTTGACAGATACATCAAGGAGGTATTGAAGGCGGAAGATTACTTCCGCTATATGGATGATATGGTGTTGATAAGTGACGACAAGCATAAGCTGCATGAATGGAAATGGCGAATCATGAACTTTGTGTTCTATGTGCTTCATCAGGAGATAAACGGCAAGAGGCAGGTTTATCCGATAGGCGAGAGCAGGGTGGAGCGAGGTATTGACTTTGCAGGCTATGTTTACCGCAGGGGCTTTACGCTGGTAAGGAAGCGCATTAAGCAGAGCTTTGCGAGAAAGCGCAGATGCAGGCTGAGCGTGCCTAGCTACGTAGGAATAGTGGAGCACTGTGATGGCAAAAACTTGATACGGAAATTAACGGAAGGAAACAATATGGCGTTTTCTGACCTAGGTAGAAAGATAGAGCGCCCATTTGAGGGTGACAACATCAAGATAGACCAGGTAGTAGATAGACCGATAGAGCTGCTTGACTTCGAGGTACGCCCTAGCGAGAAGAAGGCTGGTACTGACTACGTGAAGCTGCAAATCCGCTTTGAGGGCAGGAAGAGATTTATCGGTGGCGGCTATCAGTTTCTGGCCGATTTCCTGAAGACCTTGCCACCTGCCAGGGAATTGAAGAAGCTTCCGCTCGGACAGGGACTTCCTCAGCATACCGTGATACGCAATAAGCGAGGTTATTATTTTGATGGTACGATAGATGAATGATTAAAATGTAAACGAAATGGAAATGGTATTTAAGATTTGGAAGATTACCGCAATGGCTTGCGGTGGGTTGGTGGGATGGATGATAGGAGAGTTCAAGCCTGCTTTTCCTCTGGCCGTCGTGGCCGTCGTGTTTATCCTGTATGACGCATGGACAGCTTACAAGCTGGATAAGCGAGTGCATACAGCCTACCCTGACAAGACTCAGCGAAAGCAGGCTAAGTTCACATCGTTCGCCTTCGGCAAGGTGGTGAAGCAGACGATTCCGAAACGCCTTATGCTCATCATTCTTGCATTCCTGGCAGAGCACTGGGTGTTTATCCATGTTACTATCCCCTTGTCGTATGTTGTTACAGGTGCAATCTGCTTCGAGCAGTTCTGGTCGATCCTGGAGAACGAGAGCAGCTGCAGACCGGAATCTGAGAGTAGGTTTTGGAAGCTGATGCAGCAGATAATGGTTGACAAGACGGAGCGTCACCTTGATGTGAACCTTGATAAGTTCAAGCATTAAAGTAATTTGATACACAATGATTAAAGTTTTAGTTGATAACGGCCATGGTGTGGAAACACCGGGAAAACGCAGCCCGGATGGGCGGTTGCGTGAGTACAAGTACGCAAGGGAGATTGCCGCTTCTGTAGTTGCCAGGCTGAAAGAACTGGGCTACGATGCAGGCTTGATAGTGGAAGAGGACAGGGATGTTTCCCTACAGGACCGCTGCAAGCGAGTGAACAACTGGTGCGAGCTGAAGGGGAGCAAGAACGTTATCCTGGTAAGTGTGCATGTGAATGCTGCCGGCAATGGTGAGTGGATGAACGCAACCGGATGGAGCGCATACACAAGCAGTGGACAGACTTCTGCCGACAAGCTTGCTGACTGCCTGTATGATGCGGCCAAGGAAGCATTACCAGGTAAGAAGATGCGCACGGACTATTCGGACGGAGATCCGGACATCGAGGCTGGTTTCTATATACTGAAGCATACCAGGTGTGCCGCAGTTCTTACGGAGAATTTCTTCCAGGACAACAAGCAGGACGTTGATTTCCTGCTTTCCAACGAGGGCAGGGAAGCTATCGTGCAGCTTCATGTGAATGGTATCGTGAACTATATAAAGCAAGTGAAATGAAAAAATACATAAAGAAATACTGGCCATTGGCAGTTGCAGTAATACTGATAGTATTGAACTGCATGTTGACTTTTAAAGACAATGGTCACAAGAATAAAGGCGATGGCACGAAAGTGAAGGTTGACTCCACCGTATATGTGGATACCATCCCTTACCTCGTGCCGGTACCAAAGGACTCTGTAGTCTTGCGTTACGATACACGCAAGGTGCCATTGGCAGATGTGAAGACTGCCTATGACTCAGCCACAGGCGATAGCGTGGTGATAGTAGGTAACATCCCGGTGACGCAGAATGTGTATCGTGACTCAAGCTACATTGCCTGGGTGAGCGGTTACCGACCCAGCCTTGACAGTATCAAGGTATTCTCGACAACCCGGTATGTAACAAAGATTATCAACGAAGAGAGCGAGCCTCCCTGAGAGACGTTTCAGATTCGGCCTGCAAGCCGGGTACGGCATGACACCAAAGGGCATGCAGCCATACGTGGGCGTGGGCATAGGTTACCACTTCTAGACGTAACAAGATAAACCTTCTGTTTAACGGGAAAGGCTTAACTTTGCGGTAATCAAATAATAAGGAATTATGAAAGTCGTAGATATAACAGTGAACAAGGGCGACGTGCTCAACGAAGTTGCCAAGACCACAGCATACTCTGGTGCCAAGATGACTGGAGAGGAAGGTGCGTATGAACGTATCTTCACAACCAAGTCGGACCGGGAGATGCTTGAACGCTTCTGGACGGAATGCCAGGTGTCTGTATGCGAGACCTTGAAGAAGTTCCTTCAGCAGGAAGAGACTACTGATGAGGGCTGGAATCTGAAACTTGGACTGTCTGAATCGTTTGACGACACCTTGATCAAGAGCATCAAGAAGGAACTGTTCAGCTTCTTCGTTACCGGCATCGTAGCCAAGTGGTATGTGTTCACCAACAAGAAGGAGGCAGGAGAATATGAAGGCTCGGCATCCCATCTGCTTGTTGGTATCCACAAGAAGGTGCTGTTCAAGAAGAAGCCGACACGGCCTACTTATAGTTAGTAATCATTTAAAATACAAGAATTATGGCAGAAAGCAAGAAGAATCTCACGGTAAAGCTGAAGGTACAGGAACTGATGTTCGACATCATGAACAAGGCTTACCTTACCGGACAGGCACGCGAGGCAGGCGGCAAGGGCTACGAGGAAGCCAGCAATATGCAGGCGAGCGAGGACGATGAGAACAGTTACCAGCTTCGCAGATCGCTGGCCAACGCATTCAGCGGCTTGAAGAGCATCTTAGGCGAATACCTGGACGAGGACAAAACGACAACCAACAATATCATTCAGAATGAGATTGATAGCGATGGTGAGTTGAAGTTGGAGTTTAAGTTGCCAAGCAACTATAACAGTGCATCGTCTGACGCAATGGGTAACAACATCCATGCTTATCTGGTAGATGTAGCCCTGAGCGAGTGGTTTATCATCACCAACAAGGAAGACGCCAAGGACTATGTAGATCATAGTGCGGCAAGCCTGGAGGTAGTGAAGCGTGCTCTCTACAAGCGCAGCCGTCCTACACGTCCTACATACACAACTCCGGATCCTGGCACTAACCAGGAAGACGGCAAATAAAAGAACCGTGGGTTATGGAGTTATACGACAGCAAAGAATACAAGGCGAAGACAGTGACCCTTGTGTTCAGACGAGAGCAGTTACTCTATGACATCAGCAACTACGCCTTCGTTGAGGGCGACATCATGGGTGAGGATGCGGAACACGCACGGCACCAGGTGAAGGACATAGCAGAGGAAGGTAATGTGGACCGGGTGAACCGGGTGCTGAACCTCGCCCATGATGAATGCGTTGAGCAGCTCTACCCTTACACGAATGAAGAGGTGGAGGATGGCGAACGTCTTGATGATACCCTTGTGGCTCCTGAAGAATACACCATCGTATTGAAGCTGCCCGAGGGCTTTGCCAAGAGCACCTTGAAACTGGAAATGACGCTGATTCATGAGTATATGGTTTGCCGGGTGTTGCAGGACTGGTTAAGTATTACCTTCCCTAACAGTGCGCCAAACTGGGAGAGAAAGATGATTCAACTGAAAAGCAAGATGAAGACCGCATTGCTTTCCAGGAAGCTTACCATACGACGGAAGCTCAAACCGTTTTGATTTGTTAGTTGATTTGTTTGTTTTATATTTAGGTGAAATGTTTTTATCGATTTTATATCGTAAGTTTTAGTAGTTAGTTTTGGGGAAGAGGGGTGTCAGTGATGATACCCCTCTTTTTTGTCATTATCTCAGTCGGTTGGTATAGCGAGGTGTGTATTGTGTAGAGAAAGAACTGATGCTTTCTCCATTTTCCAGATGGCCGAACAAGACGAGACGGAAATACCGGTAAGGTGTTCCGAAGCCACGCACGTGATGATCCCATGAGCCGTAAATCGGGTGCCAGTTGAAGAGGTTTTCACTGCCATACAATACGGTTCCGACGTGTCCTCTCTGGAATGTTCCTCGTATGATGAGCGCGTCGATGGTCTTCAATACGTTCGGATCATCCAGCTTGAATGCACGTGTGATGATAAATATGGCACTTTTTGTTGCTTCCGTAGCGGAGAAGTTCACCAGGTTGGCATCTGCATCCATGGCCAGTGATTCCGGGTAGGAGTTGACCGTAGCTGAAATTTTGCTGAGCATCATTCCCCACTGCTGGGTTTTCAGCGAATACACATAGGCATAAGCCTGCTCCGGGTTATATACGATGATGCGCTGGTGTGTATAGTCGAAGAGCATGCGGCACGACGACAGGTACTCCACGAAAGGAACAATATCGAGGGAATCCGGCAGTTTGACCTGCATCTTCTGGAGTTCGCTGATATAGACCTCCTTCGCATAGCCTATCCTAGGCAGGCTCGGTATGAATGATAGCGGAACAGAGTTGTTGATGGAATCGCTGATGCACATAGCCTGGGAACCTGACAGCAGCATGATGCCACGGTTCGTAGCGAAGAGTACAGCTGAATCCATCTGTGTGATGCTTTCGGAGTTGACGCATACCTCACGTGTGACCGGCTGCTTTGCAGAATAGCTTCCTGTAGAGGAGACTTCCAGCGCCCAGACACCATCGGTAGAGAAGGCATAGAGTGGGAACTGGCCGAACTGGCCCTGTGACAAAGCCTTGACGGCAGCGCATATTCCAAGAATCTTTCCTGTGCCAATGGTGTTGATACCAGTGGTAGGGAAGAAGAAAGGGTTGTTGACCTGCGAGGTGTATATCTTGTTTGGTATCTCGACGGTACGTTCTGCCAGCGATGATACATTAGGCTGGCTTCCTTTTTCTTCCAGATCATCCCATCCTCCAAAGAAGAAGGAACCATTCAGGAAATCGTGTGCTTGAAGCGGAACCTCATACACAGTTGGGAAAACATCGTACTTCACTACGTATGCCTTATATGCGTTGATGTTTGGATAGTAGAGGAACAGTGTTGGCATGTAGGCTCTAGCGAAGCTGTACGCATCTCCCTTTACAATAATATCCTTTCCGTCCTGCTTGATTACGAAATACACATAGTATGTCGCCTTGCCATCAAGAACCGTTGGTTCTGCGTCTGAAAAATTGTACACATATCCATCGGTATAACAGAACATGGAACCTGCATTGTAGCCGTTGAAAAGCTGCTTGCTGATGTTGGCTACGTTTACCCTGGAGTTGTAGGAGAAGGCATAGCGAGGTATGAGCGTATCGTGGGAGTCATAATCATCCGTCATTACTTCGCGGTTGAGAAGTGACTGCAAATAGTCTTCCTCTATGTCGATGAGAGTACGGGTAGTTGTCAGCGACTCTACCTTGATACTCTCAAGCAGGAAGAACTGGGATGTTGTGCGAATATCCTCACGCACGCAATCAACGGAGCGACGAGGTATCATCAATCGGCCTGCTGGATACGTCCATTCCGATGAACTCTTGAAAGGATCTCCAAACGTGAAGGCATAAAGATGATTGAAGTTTTGCTTCTGATAGCGTAGTGGATATGTTGTGCCAAGCGGGTCAACATTCTGGTTGATATGCTTGCATACACAATAGGAATCTATATCAGTAGATTCCTTGAACCCGGTACACTTTCCGTTCTGATCGTATGTGTAGATTGGCTTGGAAATGAATATATCCACCGAACGGATGATGTCTTTCCAGTTGGCCAGGCCATCAATATACTTCTGCGCAATAACCGCATAGTCGAGCCGGGATAAAGCAGCCATGATTCTGAGCTTTGCATCTGTATATTTGTCATGTCCGGTGATGTGCTCATAAAAGACCTGCGGTGCGAGGTCGGATGATGCTATCATGAGCACTGGTGCAGAGTGCATGGTTAGTGAACCATCATACAGGCGATAGGCGTAGCGCACCAGGAAAGGGAAGATAAAGCGTCCCTTGTTGGTTGACTCCTCGGCAATGAACTTATTTACCTTTGCTAGCACCTGGTCTGTTATCTTGTTTTTGTTTTCGTCAGTGAACTCCTTGAATATATCTGATTTGGAGATTGCATCAAACGAAATACTGAACTCGTCCGTTCGCACAACCTCAGCTTGCAGTCCGAAGGAGATAGGGCATTCAGGCAGATGTGTACCGAGAGCCAGGTAACCATCCGTCTCGCTCTTCCAAAGATAATGATACACACCTTGTTCTGTGAGAACCATCAGAATGTTACCGATAGCAGAAAAGGCATATAATTTTGTCTTACCAAAACTGTGTATCAAGTTCAACACTTGTTTTCCTGGCTGTTCCTTTTCAACGTAATACACACCTCCTGTTTCGGTGTCGTGTACAATGTAGTAATGGAATGCTGTTGCCTCATGGATATATACAACCTTCTGTGATGGTTTTAAGAAAGTCATTATCACCTTTGGTTCCAGCATGGGCTTCAACGAGCTATCCTCAGAAACGACACCGAGAGCTGTAGAGAGATCTCCATCTACGACCTCGTATTCAAGAGGAATGGCAGAGAAGCCATTGAGTTTTGTTTCCTTAATCATGGTTGAGAATGAGTTTTGTTATGATTGCTATATACTTTGTGTCGCCTTCTGTGATTACTTCGCCAGTGGGAAGGTCGGCTTTTTCTACACAGTTGCAGGCAGCAAGGATAGCCTTGCACAGACGACGGCTATATGCACGAAAGTGCTTCCCCTTCTTGTTGGAGGGGAAGCACTGGGCCTCGTATCGCACGCCTGGACTGGCAGGCGAGCGTACGTATAGGTAGTATTCATGGCCGTCGGTCTTCACGTCAATGGCATCGCCAGGGTGCAGGTCTAAGGCTTTCACTAAGTGTGCCGATAGGTTTATCTGACCAGACTGGGAGAAAGAAATGTCGGCTCGACGGTTTGATTTCAAGATACTTTGCATGGGCTACTTGTTGTTGATGGCGTGCGTGATTCGCTTATTGAGCACCTCAACGTAGATTTCCATTGCGTTGCGCTGCTCCTGCATCCAGTAGTACTGCTTGCTGCCAACCTTCTCCTGGAAGTCTTCCTGCATCAATGCTGATGTGAGGGATGAAAGGCGCTGCTGAACCTCATCACGCTCGATGATAAGACGGTCGAGGAAGTTGTCGGCAGGCTTGTATGCCTTGATGAAAACCTCCTTTGGCGACCATGACTGATAACCGTCTTCGTAACGTACGAGGTAGCCCTCGCCTGAATACTCCTGCTTTGCAGGCTTGATAGACTTGCCTAGGATAATCTCGGCCTCTGCTCTTGTCATAGGCTTAGCTGTGACAAGCTTTGTTCCTAAGTACTTTTTCATAATAATAATGTTCTGAATTTATTATTGGTATAAATATAATTTCAGAAGGAGATCCGGACTGTCATACAGCTCATTTTTGTCGATGCACCAGAGACGGTCTTTCCATTCTCGGAGCGGTGCATTATACACCCACTTAAAGCGCTCCTCGTTTGATGAAAAACCAATTCCTTGACGATACACTCTTTTCTTTAGCCACTTACGTAGCATTCGCTTAATCTTTCCTTCAATATAGTATTTAATCTTTTTCATATTTCTTTCTCCTTTAATATTTGCTCGACACGATCAATCTCATCATCAAGTTTCTTCTCATAGCCTTTACTTGTAGCAAGCCATCCTTGCTTTTCTATTTCGCTCTGGGCTGAGAGGTATTTCTTTTGAGCGTAGCGTGTCATTTTAACCAGATTGTAGAAATCCTTGCTATTCATACTCCTGCAAATTTAATGATTTCCGATGATAGGATGATTATATCTTCTTCTTGGTCTTTGCCTGGTGGGTGGGACAGGCGATAGAATCGCCTGGAACGGGGGCGAAGGGAGCGGTGGAGGGGCGCTCAGGCAGCGCAGGCTGCCATTGATGGTGTAGAATAATGCTTTCTTGCTCATGATTGTTATGCTTTTTATGTTTGCTCAAACAACTCCAGTTGCCTGATGTTATACTTTTCTCTGCTTGACCAGGCGGCTAGTCGCATGCACTTGCCGAGTCTATCAGTCGGCTTGCCTATAAAGTCGAGGACTGAGGTAAGGGCGAAGTAGGCTGCCCGCTTATCGGTATCGTAGTAGTGACCACGTTTCCAAAAGTAGTTTTCACCATCGGATGCCCTTGCGGACCAGCCGAAGCCTCGGTCGTACTTGGAAACGCCTACGCTGAAATAGCGGCTGCTGTCTTCGGGGTGGCTCCACTTGATGGATACACACTCACGCTTCTCGTAATCTTTCATAGGCTCATGCGGAAAGATTTCTCATTGCCGAAGTTAATGACTGTCATCATTTCACGGAAACGGTCGGCAAAGCGCTCATCGTAGTAGTCTTTAATCTCTCCTGGAGTGAGATTGCTGGTTGCGATGGTGGCAAGCTGGTTGTCGTAGCGATAGTTTATCATGTCCATCACTGCCGTCACGTAGTCGCCATAGTTCATGGACTCTCTCGGCTCTGTGCCCAGGTCGTCGATGCAAAGAACCTCCTTATCTTGCAACCACTTGTACGTGTAAACGTCTCCGTGGTTTTCCTTGTTTGGGTTGAGATATGCCTTTGTTATTCTGACAAGATCCTTGGCTGAGACTATCTCAAAGCCAGGGCGTGGAAACTTCAATCCCGGTTCAGCAGGTGGAGCATCATCGAGAAACTGATAGAGTGACTTCATGGCATTTACCATGGTACTCTTTCCGTTTCCACGGTTACCACAAAGGAACAGGCCGAATGACGAGCGGTTTTTGGTTGCAAGCCAGCTCGAAATCTCCTCTACGTGATGCTTGTATTCCTGTGTGTATTCGAACTTTCTGCCCCTGCATCTTACTTCTGCCTGGCATGATGCCATCAGCATCTGGAAAATCTGCTCCTTGGTGTAGGGAGAGAAGCTAAAACGTTCCACCGTAGTCTTTCTCTTTCTCTCCATCAGCAGAGAGAAGATGTCCTTTTCGTTTATCGTTAACGGATTTAATGTTTTCATTGTTCTTCTTATTTATGATTATTCTTAGCCATGAGTTGAAGTGCTGCTTCACGTCGTTCACACTTTCGTGCTGGGTCTTGCCGTTGGCTATGCACTCACTCCGGAACTTCTTCAGCTCGTTTCTGAGACTTTCCTTGTTCATTCCGTGGAGGAACTGAATCTGTTCTAGCCAGATGTCGTCCTTATCCAACTCATTTATATATTCTTCGAGAGTGGAGGATGGGCTGCTTGCCGCAGGCTGCTTGACGGGTGCGGCCGTCTCTTCCTTCCTGGTTGACTTGCGTGTCTTCCTTGTGGGCTTCTCCGTTGGGACAGGCGATGCAATCGCCTGGAACGGGGGCTGAGGTGTAGGCACGTTTTCACGCTTGGTTGTCGTAGGCTCTTGTGGAATATCCTCTGCATCATCATCGTCGATGAGCGAGTATTCGCTTACTGTAGATGTGCGCCTGGTAAGCTGGCAGATACGTTGATAACGCTCCTGTATGCCACGAGACGTAAGGATGCCGTCCTTGTCGTACAAAGACTTGCTGAACAACCCGAGTTGCAGGCAGACGTTAATCACCTCACGTACATAAGCCTCTTCAAAGCCCGTTTGCTCCGAACAGATGAAAGGCAGGTCTGAATCCCACTTCATGTAATACCCATTCTTGTAGATATAACAGAGCAGGAGAGTATATACTGTTATGGCTTTTCCACCTTGCCGCTTGATTAGCTTGCGTATCTTGAGATCCTGGAAGATGTCAACATCCATTGGGAAATAGTCAAGTCGCATCTTAGCTTTGCGTCCCATATCGTTCATGTTATTTAAGAGTGTTATAATATATTTTGAAGGTAACAGCGTACCTCGCGCATAAAATCATCAAGAGTACGGCATACGACGTACTTGTATTCGCCAAGGGAAGTGATGGTTTCCTGCCATTCCTTCTGCCTGTCGCTCTGCCTGGAGTTCCTTGCCGTGGTCTTCATTTCTATGAGAAGCGCACCGTACTGATGGTTGCTCTTCAGGAGAATGAGATCGGAGACTCCAGCGACGACTCCCTCGGCCTTTAGTCTTGCTGCCTCCGTCTTGGAGCGATGTCCACCGTTGGGAACGGCAAACAATCGCCCACGGAGGGAAGGGTACTGCAGCGAGAACCACTGAACGCAGTCAACCTGCAAGTCGTGCTCTGGTTCGGAACGTGGCTTGCGTTGCGGTTTCCTTGCCTGTGCTTCTGCAAACAGTTCGTCGAATGTCTTTATGTTCATCCTAGATTGTTAACTCGCTTAACGTAGTCCTCAAAACCCTTGCTTGCCCTAATCTTCACGCCCGGACGTCTTGGCATGGTGATGGTTGTGCCATTCTTGAAATCGTGAGCCTTCTTCGCCTTCTTCAATACCGGGCTAATGGTGAAGTAGTCACGGAACTGGATAGTGTTGCCGAAAGCTACCTGATTTCTGATAGCCTGCAACATGCCATCTACGACGGCTGCAATCTCTTTCTTTGTCAATGAACCTTTCTGCCCATTTTCCTGCATGATGAATATATCATCAACAATGTCTGCTTTTGTAATCATTTTGCTAATTTCTTTTTAAGTTTACGACTGATGTTACTTAATGCCCATGCCCGGCTCTTGTAGCGTTGCTGGGGTTGGGCTTTATATAATACCGAAGCATCGTCAAGGTACTTGATGATGCGTGTCAGGTCGGTCTTGCATATTTCCATCCTGTTGTCCTCCGTCTAGGAATGATTGAACGAGCTGATCAAAGTACATGGCATCCTGCGGAATCTCGTCGTCGCTGTTCATGATTTCGGCAGCGATGGACTTCTTCTTGTGGATGAGCGAGTAGATGGTGTGGTCGATGGTGCCACGCCCAAGGAGATAATAGCACGTTACATTGTCCTTCTGCCCGATGCGGTGGGCACGGTCTTCACACTGGCAGCAGTCGGCATACGTCCACGCCAGCTCGATGAACGCCACGTTGCTTGATGCCGTGAGTGTGAGTCCCACGCCAGCCGCCTTGATGGAACAGATGATGAGGTTGCAGCTTTCGCTATTCTGAAAGCTGTCAACGGCAGCCTGCTTGCTGATGGCACTGTCACGTCCGGTGACCGTAACGGAATGCGGAAACACCTTGGTGAGCTGGTCAACCACATCGTGGAGCGAGCAGAAGACGATGAGTTTCTTGCCGCTTTCGAGGAAGGTGTTGATGAAGTCGATGGCTTGCGCTATCTTTCCGTGTGTGGCCAGAGAGCGAAGCGTCATGAACTTGACAAGCGCCTCCATGCGCATCTTGCGACGTATCTCACCATCACTGCACTCCTTGTATTGGCGCAGGTATTCTGCCAGGTCGTTTGCTGCAAGATCGTATTCGTTTCTGTTGCTGATGTCAACATAGAGATCGACACGTGTCTTGTCGGGAAGGTCGGGCAGAACCTTTGCCTTCTCCCTGCGTATCATGCAGGTGGAGTAGAGCTGCTCACTGAGTACTGAGAGCGGAACGGCTGGTTTGGCATTTCTGTCTTTCGGATCAGTGCAATAGTTGGCACGGAATCTTGTTGCTCCACCGAACTCTGGCAGCCTGCCCATGATGGACAGCTGTGCTACCAGGTCGTCAGGGCGGTTGACTACAGGCGTACCTGATAGCAGTATTACCCATTCCTTTCCGAAGGTAAGCCCCTTTGTGAAGATGGACTGCTGGGCTGCCGGGTCCTTGACTCTGTGTGACTCGTCGATGATAACCGACTTGAACAGCCTGATGTTTTCGGAGAAGACAACATCCTTCAGCCGGAACTCCTTGCTTCCACTTACGATGTCCCACACGAAGTACTTGCGCAGCGACTCGTAGTTGACGATGGCTACATGATACATGCCCATGCGCAGCAGGTATGGCCATGTGGTACGTGTGGCATTGTCGAGTACAACAGCCTTCTTGTCGGTGAACTTCTCGAACTCACGTTGCCAGTTTATCTTCAGCGAGGACGGACAGATTACCAGGCAAGGGTAGGCAGGTGCGGTATCAACGATGCCGATGCTCTGCAGGGTCTTGCCCAGTCCCGGCTCATCACCTATGATAAGCCGGTGATGCTGCAATCCATACACAATGCCGTCAACCTGGTAAGGATATGGCTGCACCTTCAGGTGATGGTTCAGAACTTGTTTTGTCATTTTCTCTTTGGCTTTAAATACCAACCGTTCAATTCGTACACTCTCTTTCTGGCAGCCTCTCTGCTGTAGAGCACCTCACCGGTATGGCTTGCGGTTGTCTCCGTATCCTGGTGATAGATGTAGAAGCTGCTTCTTCTAGGTGCGTAGAAATATATTCCTACCTGATGAAAATCTCTTGGCATAATCTAAACTGCTATTGGGTTAAGGCACCAGTACTGGAAGGCGAGTTCCTCGTACTTCTCACGACCACGTCTGTAGATTTCATCATCCCTGCTGATGAACTTCTTGAAGATGCGGTTGTTCTTCTTGCTGATGCCGTAAATGAAATCACGAGGTGAATGTGCGATGTCCATGTACCAGGCACGCGAACGGTCCCAGTCGAAGAAATCTACCGCCTCGTCAAACTGTTTCTGAGTCTCGGCAAAGGTTGTCTTCAAGTCGCCACCGAAACCGGCAAAGTCGAGCCACCAGTCCCATTTGCAGCGTGTATCCAGGGCAAACGGGAATTCGCAGTACTCGAAAGACTGAGCCTTGTTGACCATGAAGCGCTGTGTATCTGACAACTCCAGCACCTTTGCCAGGAAAGGGTCACGCCTAGCCTCATGACGCAGGGCATTGTGCATGTCCTGGGCGTGGAGGAACTCCTCTTCCGTATATTGCTCGTCATTCACCTTGTAGTGAAAGTAGTCCACACGGTCGGGTTCCGTTATCATTGCATCGACGAGGTTACCGAAGTGGAAAGCCATTTCCTTGTTGCCGAACTGCATCCGGGGGTGAAGCAGGTTCTTCAGCTCGGTAAGGTCGGAGTTGCTTACTTCCTTTCGGTTGTAATACTCGTCGGGATTCATATTGTGTATCATAATCGGAGTATTTTACAGATCCTTCATTGCTTCTTTTGATGACAGGTTTCTCGCTACAAGCATGAACGAGTTTCCTGTCTTTCTGCTTTCGCATGGTTCGCCAGCCCTGGCTACACATGCACAGAAGAGACCAAGGGTTAATGCGGCCGGTGTCTGCTGGGCAAGCAATACGAGTCCCTCGAATGGCCAGAAGAGTTTCTTGTGGTCAAATACGACAACGAGATTGGCATTCGCTTCTATGGCTGCTCTGCCAATATCGGCAGTAGCCAGTGATAATTGATTCTTATTCGTCTTGTCCATCTTACTTAACCTTTACTTCGTCCACATACTCAACAAACTCACTCTTGATGGTAACGCCATCCTTGTTGGCAAGTTTCTCGCAGAAGGTAATCTGACTCTTGAATTTCTTCATCAGCTCTTCTGCTGTGAGGTTCTTGCCCTCGTGGCTCCACCACATGGAGATAACAGGAAGAATGCCTTCGGGATCCAGCAGGTGAATCTTCTTGGTAACCTTGGCCTTGGTGGATGGTCCGGCAGCTGCAATCGCCTGACCCTCGAAGAGTCCGGCCATTTCCTTCTGCTTCTGCTCCAGCTTCTTGGCTTCTTCTGCTTCTGCAAGTTTCTTCTGCTTCTCAGCCTCCAGTCGTTCCTTTTCCTCTTTCTCACGCTCTTCCTTCTCTTTTTTCAGTCGTTCTGCTTCCTCGGCATTGGCAGTGGCAATCTTCTCCAACTCCTTCTTCTTGGAAGGCAGACGGTCGAGGATGTAGTCACGGTTGGTTTCAATCTCGTATCTGTACTGCTCGGCAAAGGTGTTGGCAAGGGCGTTCTTTGCTTCGGTCTCCTTCTGGGCAGCTTCGGCAGGTGTGACACCCGGGTAGTAGGAGAGACTCTGAGTGAACTTCATGCCAGGCACGAAAGCCTCTGGCAAAACTGTTGGCACATTCTTGATCTGCTCCATGGAAGCATCGTAGTTCTCGAGAGTGATGGCTTCGTTGAGCTTCTGCATCATGTTGATGGAACCGGTGAGGAAGTCCTGGAACATCTTTTCAAAGTCGTTCTTCATGCTCTCGAAAATGCGGTCGAGTGCATCCTTGTGCTGCTTCTCGAGCATGGCCTTGCGTTGGGCTTCCTGCTGTGCCTTCAGCTTCTCGGCTGCATACTGGTTGCGATATACCTGCAACTGGTAAGGGACGGTGCCCTGCTTGGATGGGTCAATCTCGTTCTCGATCTGGGTGAACTGTGTACGCACCTGGTCAAAGAGCTTTGTGAACGGACTGCGACGCTCGTTCATCTTCTTCAAGGTGTTGCGTGTCTTGGCGATGAACGATGCTATCTGCTCGTCCAGTTCGTCGTTCTTCAATCCTCCCTGCTGCTGCACTGCCTGTAATAACTGCTGTCCACGGGCGATGCAGTTGTCATGTGACAGCTTGCTGTCGTTGTACGACTGTGGTGCTCCGGAGATAATCTGCTGGAGGTTCTCTTGCTTGATAATTGCTACTTCTGTTGTCATGATTGTATATGTGTTAAAATTGATAATGCTTTTTCGTAACTGTTGTCACGTGGGGCGCAAGGCTTTGTTTCGCTGTGCTCCACGTATCTTCCAAGCTTGGGGCAATACCGTCCGTTGAGACAGTTGCGGACGGTACTGCATCCATGGCATGGATGATTAGAAGGTGTCGTCGGCTGCTTCATTTGCCGTTCCTCCCTGACTCTGCTGTGTATTATTGACAGCCGGGTCTATTCTTACGCCATTCGATGTATCAGCAGGTGGGGCGAAGGAATCGTTCTGTGCCTGTGTCTGTGCCTGCGCCTGCTGGTTGCAGCCTGCTGCACTGTCGATGCCTCCGTATGGATCGAAGTCGGATGAAGGCATGTCGTTCACCGTGGTTTCAAGCTGTGTACCCTTACCGATGTTGAGCTTTGGATAGGTGCCAAAGGCATGCTTGATACACTTTGAACAGAGGAAGGCAGGGTCGATGCCGCCACCGCCAGAGGTGTAGAGTTCGTTAGCTTTCTCAACCCACTGTCTGGTGTTGTTATCCCAGTATTTGTTATTCTTGGCTGAATAGTCTGCAAGTCGTGTCCAGTCCTGTTCGAGCATCACCGAGTAGTCGATGGTGCCATCCGTGCGTGTGATTTTGAGGAAGCAGGCGATGATGTGGCTACTTGTGCGAGGTATGTGCATAGAATAGTTGACATACTTGCGTCCGTCACGCTCGCCATACTCGAAATCGTCGCCCTCATACACAACAACCGGGTTGTCGGCATGATAGATCTGGCCAGCCCTGGCACGGAGGTAAAGCTCACCGTAGCCGGAGATAGTAAGGTTGCATCGTTTCTCATACACACTCTTTCCCTGCTGGTCGGTTCCAATCTTGTAGTTGCGAGGAAGAAGGTAGGCCATGGCACGGACACCTGGCTCCACCGAGATACCCTGTACTGCCAGGTCGATAAATGCGAAGAACACGGAAAGGCTTGTGCATCCGTTGAGGTTGGCGTTCTCACGTAGAATCTTGTTGAAATAATTTGCCTCACGCTCATAGACCTGCTCACCGCCCTGTTTCCAGACGGCATTGTAAACGTTGATGAATTGCTGACGTACCAGGTCGTTGCTTACAACATCCGTAAGGAACTTCAGCTTGTTAATGGTTTCAACCATGTTCGTTAAGTTGCTCATAATTGTGTAATGTTTAAAATGTTAATGATTTCATCTGAATCGCTGGAGTGATGTTTGGTCACTCCAGCGAACGAGAATGAAGTTCGAATATATCTATTTCTATAATCTAAAAACTTATGTTATGTAATCATTTACACCTACCTTTCTGTTTTGCGGCTCTGGACTGGCACCGGCTCACGTCTTTCCGTGGGGTCAGATTAATAAATAATTAGCGGCTTCCATACAGCCATTGTTGTTAAACTTATGTTGTCTGTGTCTGCCGGTGTGTCACCTTCGCCTGGTTATTAACTATGCATCCAAGAATGCCTCGGAAACTCTATATCTCTGTCAATGCTCCCTGCTCGTTCTGAAATCGGGAGCGGACACACATGGTAGAGAAGCGTCCACTCCCTCAATCATGAGCAGCAAGTAGCCTTGCCTTTGTGGTGGGACCGGGAATCGAACCCTGGGCTTCTCATGATTCGTATGAAAAGAAGCAACCGTTCCCACCGGGTTGCCATGCCCATGAGCCTCACGGCCGGGACATGGCGGAATTAACAATCTTTATTACCTTACCTAAAACTTAATGACAAACTAGATCGCTAAACTTAAATAACCATTTATAATCGAACAAATTAGAGTTTATTTCTCTCTGTAGAGCAACGAGTCGAAAACCGCTCTTTCCTCATCTTTCGTTAGAATACAGATGGCAGTCATCCATTTCTCCAGATCTTTGCGCTTGAAGTAAGTAAGCTTTCCGCCTTTCGACTTGTAGAACTTAATCTTTCTCTTTTTCACAAGATCGTAGAGTGAGTTCTTCTTGATACCGAGGAAGAGACAGGCTTCTTCGGTATTGTAGATCTCTTTGTTTTGGAGCAGGGTAGCGTTTCGTATATCCTGCAACTGTGCGAGAAATTCTTCGTTGCTCATAATTCCTTATTTATTATCCACGTACCGCATCACCATGATGGATATAGCAAGTACGATGGGGGTTAATATCATTTCCATTGTGTTACATCTACTTAAACCTTATAATGAAAACATCTGTGTCTAACCATTCGTCTGGGCACATCCCCTTTTGTGGCTTACCAATGGTGATGCTGTCAATCTCTTTTTCGATGCTCTTGCGATTCTTCGAGTAGCCATGAAAGAAGAGAACGTGAGTGAATGGGATGTACTCTATCTCTCCGAAAATCTTAGGCTGGGGCTTTTCTTCATTGGCATACCCGATAAAACCGCTATCCGCATCCTGGTTGACTAACTTGTCAATCCAATATGGCTTAATCTCTCGATACTCCTCTGTCTTTTCTCCAGACACTATCATATCGAACCACTTCTTTTTGACGACAAGTTTCAATACATACTTTTGCATTGTGTATCAATCTGTATGTTTGCTTTCACCAGGCGCATCAGCCATCTTAAACACATTGACTGGGAGGTACTCGTTGCTGATAACCGTATCGTGGTCTAGGACGAAGAGACCGCAGAGAGTGTATTTGCATGCCTTCTTATCAGTTTTGCCATCAATATTCTTATATCGGCTGATGCACTCATAGTAAGCCTTGTTGCCATCTACTCCAATAGCCTTGAAGTCGGCTACAGACTGAACATGACCGCAAGACGGACAGACGAACTTCCAGTCTTCATCATCCTCGCCAAAGCGAGATCTCAGTTCTTTCAGCCAGTCGGCTATCTTGATAACCTTCTGGTCGCCTTTCAGGGATGGCTGCTTGGAGTCTTGATAGTAATTCATATACCAATAGTTTCTATATTTCTCCCAGCCATTCAATACATCATCACGTGTTACACCTAATGCTTCTGCATATTCTTCTGCTCTATCCAGAATCCACTTGTACTTATCGCAATACTTGTGGGTGCATTTTGATACTTTAATACACTTGGTTTTCTGACCTAATCTAATCATTGAAGGGTCAGTCTCTGGCACATGACGAATAAACTCGTGGTCGCAACCATTAGGGTTAAAGCAACCCTGCCCCTCTCGGCAATTACGTTTTACAGCCTCAGTTAATTTCTTAATTCCTGGTTCCATATTACTTTAATTTCTTAGGATGTGACAGCCAACAACCTTATGCACTGCGTTGGGTTGTGACTCGTTAAAAAGAGCGCAGAAGCGCTGTTCATACTCTTCCTGTGTTTCACGTTCCTTACGTGGTGGGGGGGCGGGAAGGAATTCACCGACAACCTTAGAACCCTCATCGAATAACAAAATTACCTTCATACTAATTACCCTTTCTGCTATACCACTCGTTGGCAATCTGTTTTTCAGATGGCTCAGAGTTGTGAATGTTAGACAAACTATCCTTTATCTCCTCATACTCTGTATCAGACATGAGCATGATGGCATGTTCCGTGCGATCCATATCGCCTGCGAACTTGAATGTAGCCAGGATGATGGCTGCACAAACGATGAACTTAATGACCTTCTCCATTTTCTTGAATGTTTGTTAATTGTTTATTGCTCCTTCTTCCCGTCTGCCTTCTCCTCGGTCTTATGCTCGAATACATCGAGTAGGTTTGACTCTGAGATATTGACAGACTGATAGTCCTGCATACTTTTCGCAAAAGCCTGGTCTAGATTCTTCAAGGCTCCGTTGAGACACGAAGCGTTGACGAGATAGCAAACGAATGACTTCTTTTCCTTCTCCGTCTTTTCGTCGATAGTGATGAATGCAATGCGAACCTTGTACCATCTGTCTGCATTACCTTCCTCACAGAAGAACACTTCACCGTATGCAGCTGGGCGAATGCCGGTAACCTTGAAGTCGCCTGATATGTAAGGCTGCATGTGCTCGATGATGGCAGACTCAGCCTCGGTGAACGACATGGCATCAACAACGTAATGCTCTGTGACCATTTTCTCTGATCCGTCGTCCATGGTCTTCTGGTATCTGACGGAACACTCGAACCATTTTGCGGAACGAGAGCGGATTTTACTTTCTGTTGCCATAAGTTTAATATTTAAAGTGAAGGTGGACGCACCGTTGAGTTATGAAATTTTAAATCGCCAAATAAAAAATTAGATTTGCTTGGCGCATCCACCCTTTTTTATTATCTTTGCAATGCCAAATATAAAATTAGAAATATGATAAATTTATTATCTACCTACTTCGTTTCCTCTTTGGAGAAGAAGTGTAATCAGCTTGTCTGCCCTGAGTGTGGCAAGCATCATGAAGTAAAACTTCGTTGTGTGAATGATGCTATTGAAGTGTCCTCTTTGGAAGAAGACGCTTGTCGTGGCTTCAAGGAGAAGGTCAACGCCTTTATCAAAACAGAGGTAAGGCGACACCTTAATGACCCTTTGCCATATCTCAGATAATGGCGAACGTACCGGAGAGTGTCAATCCAGTTTGCCACTCTCTCTTCTTCTTTTGCAAAAGGAGTGAGAACAGTTATTGTCCAAGCAGAAAAGTTCATGATATACACCTGCTTGCGCACTCTCTTCTTGAACATTTCTCGAATCTTCTTGGAATACACAGTTGCTTCTTCCTCAGAATCGAAAATCATTCCATCACGCCACATTTGGCGAATGAACTCCTTGCGTGGTCCTTTGCCACCAAAAAGGCTGCTCAATGGTTCCACCAGGTAATCACCTTCACGCAGATACCAGTAGTTTTCTAACCTCTCCATAGCCTTTTTCGTTATGCTCTTGTGATGTTGTAGAACAGACCCATATCAATAAGTTCAAGGGAGTATTCGGGTTCCTGTCTCCCCGTGAGCTTCTTCAGCCTGTCGTTCAATCTCCAGACGGCAGATCTTACAGAACCTTCTGGTCCAAGCTCCTGGCGTGCGAACTGAACAGTCTCGCCATGCGGTATCTGCCTTATGGTTTCGATCAAGTCAACTTTCTTTATGACTTTAACCTTTTTTACGTCTAAATCTTTGTTTTTTACCATAATTACCCTTATCTTTGCGGATTAATATTAATGAATTGCAGCGCAATTTCATCTGATTTACGGTGCAAAGATAAATAAAACTATTGACAATAGCAATAAAAACATTGCTTTTTAACACGAATTTAACACTTTAAAGAAAAGAAAGGGTTTCGCATGAAAGGTGAAGAAGTAAAGTTAAAACTGAAAAAAGCAGGTGTTTCAATTACAGAAATCGCCTCTTTGTTAGGAATGTCACGCCAAAGCCTTAGTCAGGCACTCAGCGTCAAGGATGTAAAGACAGGGCTTATAGAAGACTTGTCAAAAGCACTTAATGTGCCATTAAGTTATTTCTATAATGACAGTTCTTCTCAAAATGCTGTTGCGAATGGAAACAAATCTGTTGCGGCAATTAATAGCAATATATCTTCTTCTGCAGAAGATGTTTTAAAAGAACGAGTAAAGGCTTTAGAATCAATCGTAGCAGAGAAAGAGCGGTTGATTAACGTTTTAATGGAGAATAGAAAATGAAAAAAATATTTGTGGCTTTAATTCTGTGTTTTCACCTGTCAATTTGCTATTCGCAAAGTATAGCAGGTGTTCAATTCGGCATGTCCTATGATGAGTGTAAAGTCTTGTTGGACAATAAGTTTGAAAATGGAAATAAAAGCTATCAATTGGAAAAGAACGAATTAGACTACTATGGAGTTCATTTTGCAGGAGAGTTCTTCAGTCACGCTGCTTTTTATTTTCAGAATGACGGAAAACGAAGTTACCTGAAAAATATTTTCTTCTTTAGACATTTTTCGCTCACAGAATCAAACAAAGCTAAAAGTATGCGAGATAGGTTGTTTGACTTGTATTCTAACAAATATGATGGAGTAGATTCCTACATAGCAGATAATGGCTATAGAGCTTTCTACTGGGATATTAAAAACGAAGATGATTACTCCATAAGTATCTCGATAGATAAAGACAAAAACAACAAAGGCGAAATGAAACTATGGGTAATGGTGGTCTATTTGGGTAAGAATTTCATAAAAGCGGAAGATGAAATATAGCCCATCCGCAAACGTAAGGGTAATTATGATTAACCAAATTTGCCTTATCACTCCTCCCTAGTCTTAGTCGAATAAAGGTAATTGTGTATGGAAATAAAGCATAATATTGCAAGATTATATCCTGGAATCAAAAGGATCATAATCAAAGTGACGGATACAAACGCATGGCCGGAGAACAGGCTGCGAGAGTTTGTCATATTACCAGATGTGGAGTATGATTTCCACTTAGATTGTCCAATGGCAAAGTGCCTTGGCAATATCAGGGGAATATACTACTGGAATGTTATCACAGACATGATAGACAACCATATTTCCGAAAGGCAGGTAAAGCTAACATGTGAAGGATACAACGGTTACAACCTCACTTCTCATTGTGACTGGTATGCAGTTCTGGAAATTTCGATAGAATACCTAGGTACTCGAACTGCTTGACAACATTGAGAGTGATGATCTCCTCCAGGTAGTCCATCCGGCTGCGGATATCTCTTTCTACAGAGATGCGCACACCCATCCGGGTTGTTGTCTCTTCCGTAGATGGAACCCGAAGCACCTCTGCGAGCTGACTGCTTAAACGCTTCAACTCACAGTACTGTCTGACATAGCCCTCAATATCCTGGAACCAGTCGGGAATCTTATGTTCTTCGTCATTCATAACTTGAAAATTTAATTGTGTATGGAATATAGAATATCAAACTTGTGGCCAACGGTCAAAAGGATAGAAATAGATTACAAGATTTCTTATCCTTGCAGCGTGATGAGTGAAGTACTTGTTAAGCAGGGAACTGCTATATATAAGCCAGATTTCTTGCCAAAGTTTCAGTTTGATTGCGTCAACGATGAATGTACAGGACGTGGTTTTGATTTGTACTCCATCGTTTCACAGATGGTTGCTCATGGAGAAACAACAAGGAGCGGAACGATGAAATGCAACGGAATGGAAGCAAAAGACCATCCGTACGCATGCCCATCAACTATGGTTTTCACAATCCGGGTTGACATCGTTAGGGTTGTCTCCTCCGAAAGTTAGAAGTTGCACAACGATGCTCTCTGCTTGCTTTTCCAGGAGTCCATTCATGTACATTCGGGCTTCTTCTGCTTCTCGGGGCATAAAACACTTCTTAATCTTGTACGTGTTCTGATAGATGCGTGCAAGTGGAACAATGCGCTGAAGGAGCAGCTTAGCCTCTTCTATAGAGACGAAGCCGAAGCCACCGATGTAAAACTTCTCTTTCTTGTTGTCGTTTGTATTGTTCATAACTTGAATTTTTCGGCAAAGATACAGCAGGAAGGCGAGAAATGAAGTATATCTTTAAACAGAAAATAGGGTGAGAGGAACACCGAAATAATGCCAAAATGCGTAGCTTGGCACATTTCTGTCACTCGAATACAATACGGAATCGTGTAACCGACTTATCATAAGGGAACAGATAAATTGCAGCAAAATAATGTACGATAACTTCGGATAAAACGATAATAAAATCAAAGAGCAATGCTTGTTTCCCAAAAAGAGAGGCAAGTGTTGCTCTTTTTATTTTCCGAAAGAGATGCAATATTTTGAAGAGATTTACGTTATTATCTTTAAAGAATCAATTTAATTATGACCAAAACAAGAATTGTACAATGCTTCGCACTCTGTATTTGGAGTATTCCTGCTATGGCTCAATATATGTGGCAAGAGGGTAATGACTCAGAGAAAACAGATCTTGGGAAAGGTATAGAGTATGGTGTTGAGATGCAAGGTTCGTTTTCGAATGGTAAAACGCCTCTGTGGCTTAACGCAAATAAACATGGATTAAGTTCTTTAGAGAAGAATAACGGTTATCTTAGGGGAAGTTTGGTTCGTCCACTTTCTGTTGATTCTGCTCGTCGCTGGGCAGTTGGCTATGGAGTGGATGTGGCTATTCCGGTAAACTATACAAGCGATATTGTAGTACAGCAGGCTTATGTAGAGGCTCGGTGGCTTTATGGTGTGCTGACAGCGGGTGCTAAGGAATATCCGATGGAGATGAAAAATCAGTCGCTTTCCAGTGGAAGCCAGTGTCTGGGTATTAATGCCCGCCCGATACCTCAGGTTCGTCTGGCGCTTCCTGAATATTGGACGCTTCCGTTTGGTAATGGCTGGTTGCAGCTGAAAGGTCATTTAGCTTATGGTGTGACTACAGATGATGGCTGGCAGCACGATTTCACGAAACGGCAGACTAAATATTGCGACCACATTCTCTATCACAGCAAGGCTGGTTTTTTGCGTATCGGCAATGAGAACGCTTTCTGTCCGCTCAGCATAGAAATGGGCTTGGAGATGGTTGCTCAGTTTGGCGGCAATGCGTATCATTTAATAAATGGCAATATGGTGCGAATTCCTACAGAACGTAATCTTGCAGGCTTCTGGCATGCGCTCACAGCAACGGGCTCTGATGCAGGTGAAGGGGCTTATGCCAATGTTGCCGGCAACCAGTTGGGCAGTTGGCTGGTGCGTATCAATTATGATGCTGACAGATGGAAGGCTGCCATCTATGCCGATCATTATTTCGAAGATCACAGCCAGATGTTTCTTCTCGACTATAATGGATATGGGGAGGGCGTAAATTGGAATAAAAAAACGAAAAGCCGTTTCTTCATGTATTCGTTGAAGGATATCATGCTGGGCTTCGAACTGAATCTGAAGTATTCGCGCTGGCTGAAAAACGTAGTATTAGAGTATCTCTATACTAAATACCAGAGTGGTCCTTATAATCACGACCGTACATCGGGTATTTCAGACCATATAGCGGGTACTGATGATTATTATAACCACAGCATCTATCCTGGATGGCAGCATTGGGGACAGGTGATAGGAAATCCACTCTATCGTTCGCCTATTTATAATAATGACGGATGTATTGATATCAGAAACAACCGTTTCATAGCTTATCATCTGGGCTTCGATGGTCAGCCTGCTCAGCGGTTGGGCTATCGTATATTAGGCACCTATCAGAAAGGTTGGGGTACATATAGCAACCCGTTTACAAAAAAGCATCATAATGTAAGTTTTCTGGTAGAGGGTCATTACGATTTTCCACATCAATGGCAGTTGAAGGCAGGCTATGCGATGGATTTCGGAAGCGAAAAGATGCTGGGACATAATGCCGGTATGCAGATAACCATCAGTAAACGTGGATTGCTGACGAAAAATAAATAATAATAGGATAGAGTAGGAAATATGAAAAAGATAATAGGAATATTTTTCCTTGCCATGATGATGTTCACTCTCTGTTCATGCGAGGTAGAAACAAGCCAGAATGGCGATTTGGATGGCTTCTGGCATCTGGAGCAGGTAGATACTCTAGCTACAGGTGGTTCGTGCAGTTTTGCAGATAAGCGCGTGTTCTGGGGCTGCCAGTATAAGCTGATTCAGGTTTCTGATTATGATTATTTTAGTGATGGTAGAGGATTTTATCTCCGTTTTGAGCAAACCTCTGACAGCTTGCTGATTACATCTGTTTATCGTAATAAATGGCATGAAGATTATGGAGGCGATGTACTTCTAACCCAAATGAATGATTCTTTGCGTGCCTGTGGCATCAATCATCTGAATGAACATTTTGCCAAGGAGATAATGACAGGAAGCAAGATGCAACTGAAGAGTAAAACTCTGAGATTACGGTTCAGAAAATTCTGAAAAAATGCCCTCGATGCATGTAGCACCGGGGGCTTTTTGTATGCTCGGTTTCTTACTTCTTCCTTTCTGATTCCTTGATGAAACCATGTCGGTAAGCATAGAGAAGCTCCTTCAGGTCTTCTATCTGCTTACGGAGTTCGCAACCTATATCTGTATCGGCTACCAGCATTCGGCGGTTCGACATTTCTACAATCTGTGTAATACTCTTGATGTCGGTACCTCGCTTGATAGCATCTTCCATACTCGTAAATGGTTCGTGCTGAACCAACTGGAATCCGCGGGAGTGATATACTAAGGTGTAGCCGGCAATGCCAGTCTCGTTGTGGTAGGCTTTAGAGAAACCTCCATCGATAACCATCAGCTTGCCGTTTGCCTTGATAGGGTTCTCGCCCTTGGTTGTGCGAACGGGCACGTGCCCATTGATGATATGGCGGTTAGGACCGGTTACCCCAAACTCATCCATAATATGGTCGATAACCTGTTCGTTATCGCGCAACAGGAAGTAGTACCCCTTCTCTTCTTTATGAGTCTCCTTATCGGTAATGAAATAGCGCTCGAAGGTGGCCATCTTACTCTTGTCGAAGAGCGGACTGTCAGGACCGCACCATAGGTAGATGAAATAATCGATGGCATATTCCTTTTCATTCGGATCAGAATCTGATTGGAAAGCTGTGCGTATCTGCATGCCCGTATGATGCATCAGGGCTCTGCCACTGAATTTCTTGCCTGGATAGATTTCTACCTCTTTTAAAGAACCATCTTCGTTGAGCGGACAGGAAGCATGGAAAAGCAGGTTGTTGTTGAAGATAGCATACATGCAACCATGCTGCAGCATAACCTTGATATGCTTGTGCAGCTTCTCGCAGACCATAAACGAATGATGCAGTTTATGAATCAGAATTTCCTCTTCTTCAGATAGTTTGTCTGGATTGTCCGGATCGATGGTAGGGAAGTGGCATGAGGTCATGTCATACTCTTTTCCGTCAATCTCTACCTTGCCCTTCCTGTAATCGATATGGTCAAAAAGACAACGGTCTTTCATCTTCCATTCCGGATGCTTCTTGAAAAGCTGGCTCTCTAATTTAAACTGGATGACAGCTATAGCCTTGTGCATCTGAGAGGTGAGCCGCTGGGTCTTTTCATCCATTGCAGCTGCACCTCCGCTGAGTTTAGGCAGAAATTCTTTGCATTCATCATCCTTGTAGGTTTCCATCGCAAAAGTAGCGAGCGGCACGAGGTTGATGCCATAGCCTTCTTCTATTGTAGAGAGATTGGCGTAACGCAAGGAAAGACGAATCACATTACAGATACAGGCATCATTGCCGGCAGCTGCTCCCATCCATAGTACATCGTGATTACCCCACTGGATGTCCCAACTGTGGTAGCGGCGCATCTTGTCCAAGATGATGTGGGCTCCTGGACCTCTATCGTAGATATCGCCCAGAATATGGAGCTGGTCGATAGCCAGGCGCTGGATGACGTTGGCTATAGCGATAATGAAATCATCAGCTCTGCCTGTGCTGATAATCGTATCAACAATGACATTGACATAGGCAGCCTTGTCATGATCTTCTGTATGCTCGTGCAAAAGTTCCTGGATAATGTAAGAGAAATCGCATGGCAGTGACTTGCGTACCTTGCTTCGGGTATATTTGCTGGAAACATCACGGCATACTGCCACCAGCTGGTGTAAGGAGATGTGGTACCAGTCATCGATATCTGGTTCATTCTGCTTGACGAGTTCCAGTTTCTGTTCAGGATAATAAATAAGAGTACAGAGCTCTCGCTTCTCCTGTTCGCGAAGGGTATTGCCGAAGAGTTCGTTTACCTTACGCTTGATATTTCCTGATGCATTTTTCAGAACATGCAGGAAGGCCTCATACTCACCATGGATGTCGGCAAGGAAATGCTCGGTACCCTTTGGCAAATTGAGGATGGCTTGCAGGTTGATAATCTCAGTACTCGCCTCTGCTATTGTTGGGAACGACTGAGAGAGCAACTGCAAATATCTCATGTTTTGTTCTATATTATAATGTTTCATGTTTTTTTCCATTTTCTTAGAGCCTTTTTTATTATTTTTGTACTGAAACTTTATTCTTATAATTATTATGTAGACTCAAACGTCTTCTTTAATAAGATGGACGTTGTCGCCGTAATAGGACAATCTGCATATAAACCCGTGTTCGGGAATAATGAGTGCAGCTTATCTTTTGCAAAGATACAACAAAAATTTGAAAATCAGTAATAATTAAAGCAAAATTTGCAAACAGTTAAAAAAAGTAGAAAGTTATGAGCAGATCAACATTCAGAGTATTATCAAGCGAAAGCAGGACTCTGGAGAAGGAGATACCGCAACTACAGGAAATAGCTTCCAAGGTTTGGAAGAGAGAAGAAAAGCTGAAAAGTCTGAAAGCGGAACTGGCTGCATTGGACCGAAAAATACAGTTTGAACTTGCGCTGTAGGTTGAGAAAAAGAGTAAAGAAGAAAACAAAGAAGCAACAAATAACGTAAAAGCAGATGTTACTTCTAAAGGGTTACGGATTAAAGATCCGTGCCAACAAGTAAGAATATATTGAAATCTGATAAACGCTTTAGTTATTATTGTTAAAGTTTGATAATATTGTTTTTTTTTTTTTGATTTTTAAAATTTGAGTCTTACCTTTGCAATCGTTTTCACGCCTTACCTTAATTGACGAATGCCGAGTGAGAAAGACGGGAAGGACAAGCATATTGGAAATGGCGTTTACAAGCGCACTTGGTTATACACACACTTGGATTCTATAATAATATCTAAATAACATCAAATCAGGATCAGGAGTATACAAGGCAGTTATAGACCGCCCAATAAGATATAAAAATAATTAACTTATTATCAACTACACCAGAATAGTTCCATTAGTAGAATGTAACGTATAGTAAAATTTCATAATTGTCTTAGAGGTAACAAAGTGTATTCCACTACTGGTTTGTATGGGATGTTTTAGGAGTTCAGGACTGTTTGACTGAGTAGCTCGTACTGCACCAACGCCGTTTCCCTTATGTATGTGTTCAGTAGTTTATTTGGTCCGTATAGGTGCAACGGACATAAAGCGTAATTGCATGTATGGTTGAAATAAATCCATTATGTATTTAGCGTTTTTAATGTTTTAAAGTCATGAGAAGAGAACTTTTACTCTTATCTTGTTGCGTGGTCATCCCAAGCATTTGTAGTGCTCAAGAGAAGTCAGACACTACAATGGTAGAAAAGAAAGCAGAACGCAATGTGATGCTCAATGCATCCGATGCCAATGCACCTCGTTACATTCAGATAGGTCTTCCAAGTGAAGATGTAAATGTGTACGAGAACGGATTACCTGTCGTTTATTCTTCTTACATCCATCCTCTATCTGCTCATTGGAGAAGTGACGGAAGCTTGGCTGAAGTAGGATTGATGAACCCGCAGGAATCAGCCATAGCTACAGGAAACATCGCTTATTCAGTAAACAGTTTCAGCGACTTAGGCAGTAATACGTTCAAGGGTATTTTGAATTACAAAGGCAACCATTATGGTATGCATCAGTTTGATTTGAACGTTTCAGGACCTCTGGCTAAAGGCTGGACTTATGCCTTGAATATGTATCAGAACTTTGATCCGGGAACCTTTGACTTGAAGTTTACCAACTATAATGACCGTACCCAGATTTATAAGGGTGCCCTGACAAAGCATTGGGGAAACAGAGGTCAGTTGTCTTTCCTCTACAAGTTCTCAAACAGTCAGCGTATGGGTACCGTAACCTGTTTTGCACCATTTATCTATCACACTAATGGTGATGTGACAGAATTGGATGGCTTTAAATTGGGTACATCTTCATACGTTCCAGCTTCTCAGAACTTCATGTACCGTGATATGAAGACAGGTGAAGTGAAAAACACTACTATCAATGATTGGAACAAGAACAAATCTCACGAATTTGCGGTATTATTCAAATGGGATTTAGGTAATGCATGGAACTTGGATACAAAGGCTAAATATACCTGGGCTGATGCTAACTATGCCGACTTTGGCGGCAGTTCCATCATGAATGTCAAAGATGGAAAGGTTGAGGGTAATACGAATACGTATTATGACAAGAATGGAAAGCTTTATACAGGTATGATGGATGGTCGAAGAATCTGGTTTCATACTGCAAAGGCAAAATCATTCCTTCTCACCTCTGAGGTGATGAGAAACTATGGCCAGCATAATCTTAAAATAGGTCTCAACGAGTGGAACTTTGACTTAAACTACTGGTCTGCGTCAACACAATGGGATGCCACTGTAAATGAGTATCCAGAGTTTCTGTCACATTCCACGGTTTCAGACCCGACTGCAAGAACAACTTATTATGGGTTCAATGAGATATCTACAGACTATGCTATCGGTAATGAGAATAAGTTAGCAGGATATTTCACAGACGAATGGCGTCCTATTGAAAGCCTTCGTTTCTTCTATGGCGCACGCTTAGAGTGGTGTCGTATGTCTGTAGACCAGTTGCCTTATGCACGATTTGCAGACATGTATGTCGGTGCAACCAATGCAGACGGTGTAACCATTACACCACAGCACAGAACAAAGAATAAGCTCAATTATGCATTTACAGTTTCGGCTACATGGTCCTTTTATAAAGGTATGGGACTCACCGCTGACTTCACTCAAATGGAACGCTCTCCTCGCATGACAGATTATGCCAATATGGGACCGCAGGACCTGCGTCTCCGCATTCCATTGCTCCGTGGTGGTATATACTATCGCAATAAGTGGATTGATGTTACATCAATGATTACCTGGATTCAGAAGACGAACAATACAGACCAGCAGGATATAACCAAACCTGGCACTAGTATTTCAAAGACAACATCATTAAATTATAGCATTCAGACTGTTGGATGGACAACCAATGTGGAACTTGACCCTTTCAAGGGTGCGCATCTTCATGCCCTCTTTACTTATCAGAAGCCAACATACAAGGACTATTCTGTGACAGTAAAGTTTGATGATGGTGAGACCGCAGACTTAAACGCCACTGGTAACATTGTCAAGGAAATACCACAGATACTGATTGAACTTGACCCAAGTTATACCTTTTACAAGGATAAGATGACTGTATGGGGCAGTTTCAGATATTTTGGAAAAACGTATGCTAACCTTTCAAATGCCCTTTGGTTTAACGGCCATTGGGAAACTTTCGCAGGTGTGAAATGGAATGCTACCAACAAATTATCATTCAACCTTGGTGTAGTCAACTTCCTGAACCAAAAAGGTGCCAGCGGTACAATATCCGGCTCAGAGCTTATTGGTCCGGAAGAAGCCAAGCGATTCAATGGCTACGTAATGTCCGGACGCTATCTTCGTCCTTTCACTGTTGAGTTTGGAGCAAGTATAAAACTATAAATACCTATTGATTATGAATAAATTATGCAATTTTATGGTACTTTTTATGGCTTTGTCAGGTAATGTATATGCCCAGAAGACAGAACCATGGAATGACCCTTTGGTGAACAACATCAATCGTAACGAGCCTGTTTCTGATTTCTTCGGCTATGAGAATAAGGAACTGTCTGACAGAAATGACAAGAAGCTTTCAAAGAGATTCTTGTCTATTGAAGGAATTTGGAAATTCAATTGGGTGCAGAATGCCAATGAGCGTCCTTTAGATTTCTATTCTCTCAATCTTGATGATTCTAATTGGGGTAAAATGCCAATTCCTGGATGTTGGGAGTTGAATGGCTATAGCGTGCCAGTCTATACCAACTATAGATATGAGTGGGAAAATGAATGGGAATCAAATCCTCCTTATGTGCAGGATCTTGGCAACTACGTCGGATCTTACCGACGTAAGATTGTAATTCCTGAGAATTGGAATGGTGACAATATAATACTGCACATCGGCGAATTTTCCAGCAATATCAACCTATATGTAAATGGAAAGTTTGTTGGCTATGCTGAAGACAATAAGGTTGCTGCGGAATTTGACATCACTAAATATGTAGAACCAGGAAAAGAGAATCTGATAGCCATGCAGCTGATGAGATGGTGCGATGGCTCTTATTTTGAGGATCAGGACTATTGGAGACTTCGCGGTATTGCCAGAGAGAACTATATCTATGCTCAGCCGAAGTCACATATTAAGGACTTGAACGTAACCTCTTCCTTGTCCGATAATTATAAAGACGGTATCTTTGCCATTCATTTTTCTACAGAATCATGTGATGGAAAGAATGTTCTGGTAGAATTGATAGACAAGAAAACTGGCAATACGGTTTTTGAAAGAAAGCAACAGTTACAGGGTGGCAGTTCAACAGTAGAGTCAACCATTCAGAATGTAGCCAAATGGACAGCAGAAACACCGAATTTGTACACACTCAGAGCGACACTGATGGATGGAGATAAAGTATTGGAAGTCATTCGCCAAAATGTCGGTTTTAGAAAGATCGAGATCAAGGGAAAACAGCTCTTGGTAAATGGACAGCCTGTTCTTATCAAGGGTGTGAACCGTCATGAGATAGATCCTGATGGAGGATATGTTGTCAGTGTTGAGAACATGATTCGTGACATAAAGGTTGCCAAGCAATTAAACATCAATGCTATACGTACCAGCCACTATCCAAATGATCCACGCTGGTATGATTTGTGTGATGAATATGGTATTTATGTCATGGCTGAGGCAAATCTGGAAAGCCACGGAATGGGATTTGGTAAAGAGACTCTGGCTAAAAATGAGTTGTTCAACAAGACACACATTGAGCGTAACATGCACAATGTGAAGGTTCTCAAAAACCATCCTTGTATCATTATGTGGAGTCTTGGTAACGAATCAGGTTATGGTAAGAACTTTGAGGATGCCTACGATTGGGTAAAGGCATATGATAGTTCTCGTCCAGTACAATACGAAATGGCATGTTCAACAGGCAAGCATGATGAAACCCGTCCTGTTGAGTCATACGAGTTGGCTGGTCTGAAGGCTGGCAAGACTGACATTTTCTGTCCTATGTATGCTGATTACGACAGTTGTAGAGCATATCTGGAAAAGGACTATTGTGACAAACCTCTTCTTCAGCAGGAGTATGCCCATGCCATGGGTAATTCTATGGGTGGATTCAAGCAGTATTGGGATTTGGTCCGTCAGTATCCTCAGTATCAGGGTGGTTTTATTTGGGATTTTGTTGATCAGGGTCTGCGCGACAAGAGCAAGATAACTGGTAATCAGATCTATGCCTATGGCGGTGATTATGGTCGTTTCCCTATGTCTGACGAGAACTTCAACAACAATGGCTTGGTTAGTCCGGACAGAAGACCAAATCCTCATGCTTACGAAGTGAAATACTTCCATCAGAACATCTGGAGCAAACTTGAGAACAAGGTCAAGGGTACTGTCTCTGTATTCAACGAGAACTTCTTTGTTCCGTTGAATAACGTAAATCTCGTATATTCAATAGAGGTAGAGGGAAAAAGTATGGCAAACGGTTTAATCAACCTTGGCAAATACAATATTCTTCCTCAGACAAGCAAGACCATTGCAATTCCTGGATATGCAAAGATAGTTGCAGACAAGAAGTACAGAGGAAAGGAAAAGACACTGACTCTTTCGTACAAATTGAACAGTGATTCGCTTCTTCTAAGTAAGGATGAAGAAATCGCCCACCAGCAGTTTGTGATTAGCGACTATAAGTTCCCTGTATTGAATTCCTCTGAAACAGCCAAAGTCAAGGCTGTAGATCATGCCAAGTATCTCGTTCTTTCTGCCAATGGTGTGGATGTTACCATCAGTAAGGCAACAGGACTTGTTTCTTATTTGGATGTTGACAAAACACCTATGCTTGTAAGAGGATTTGATTTGACTCCAGACTTCTGGAGAGCATGCACAGACAACGATTTTGGTTCACATATGACTACATTAAGTGCAGCATGGAATAAGCCAAGTATGGAACTGAAGAATTTTACCCGTAAGGAGAATGGTTCTGTTGTTGCCGAGTTGTATCTCAAAGAAACAGAGTCTACACTGACTCTTACCTATACATTGAATAATAATGGAGAACTGACTGTTGAACAAGATCTGAAGGTAAATCCTGATGCGGAGAACAAGCCAAATCTTCTGCGCTATGGAATGGAATTGCAGATGCCTAAGGAGTTTGATAGAGTTGAATTCTACGGAAAGGGTCCTAACGAGAATTATGCAGACCGTAACAATTCTGACAGATTGGGCATTTTTACCCAGTTGGTAAAGGATCAGTATTATCCATACATCCGTCCACAGGAGTCTGGCAACAAGACGCAGGTAAGATATTGGAAGGTTCTGACAAAAGACAATAAAGGTCTGGAGTTTTTCTCCAATGAGCCAATGGAGTGTTCAAGCCTGAACTATCTGACTTCAGATCTTTACCGCGGACCGGTAAAGAACCAAGAACATTCTGGAGACCTTGTACCACGAGACTTTACCTCTGTACACATTAGTCAGAGACAGATGGGATTGGGATGTATCGATACATGGGGCTCATTACCTATTGAGAAATATATGCTTCCTTATCAGGACTATGCATTCAAATTCGTGATTCGTCCTGTAAGATAACCAAATAGTGAGGGTGTGTCATAAGTCACATCCAATACGCCCTGAAAGGGCAGAAGCTCCTAGCCCAGGGCATCGCTCTGGGTTTTAAAACAAATACAAAAAAGTCGCCCTGAAAGGGCAAAAGCTTTCAATATCAAAGCTTTTGCCCTTTCAGGGCGACTTTGCTTTTTGTCAACATTACCCAGGGCTAGGAGCTTTTGGGCCTTCAGCCCGTACTTGAACCACATGCGAAAGTTCAGTAAATAATAGATAAAACAAAGGGAAAAAAGTATTTTTTTTGAAAAATCTTTCTGTTTCTCAGATTTTTGCAGTACTTTTGCAGAAGAAATAAAATAATTCTTCAAACTAACTATATTTGATTATGAAACAAACTATTCTTGTTACAGGTGGTACAGGCTTCATTGGTAGCCATACTACTGTAGAGTTGCAGCAGGCTGGCTACAATGTTGTTATTGTAGATGACCTCTCAAACTCAAAGATTGAAGTACTCGATGGCATTGAGAAGATTACAGGCATTCGTCCTGCTTTTGAGCAGGTTGACTTGCGCGACAAGGCTGCTACCGAGGCTGTATTCCAGAAGTATCCTGATATTGAGGGTATTATTCATTTTGCTGCCAGCAAGGCGGTAGGCGAAAGCGTACAGAAACCATTGTTGTATTATCGCAACAATATCGTATCGCTTATCAATCTCTTGGAACTTATGCCAAAGTATCAGGTGAAGGGTATCATCTTCTCTTCTTCTTGTACCGTTTATGGTCAACCGAAGCCAGAGAATTTGCCTGTAACAGAAGAGGCTCCTCATCAGAAGGCTACCTCACCTTATGGCAATACTAAGGAAATCAATGAGCAAATTATTGCAGATTATATCCATAGTGGTGCAGCCATCAAGAGCATTGTGTTGAGATATTTCAACCCTATCGGTGCACATCCTTCTGCAGAAATTGGTGAGCTGCCAAATGGTGTGCCAAACAATTTGATTCCATATGTTACTCAGACAGCTATGGGTATCCGCAAGGAACTCACTATCTTTGGTAATGATTATGATACTCCTGATGGGACCTGTATCCGCGACTACATTTATGTTGTAGACTTGGCAAAGGCTCACGTTGCAGCAATGGCACGTGTTCTTGATAAGGAAACAGAGCCTATTGAATATTTCAATATCGGTACAGGTAATGGAAACTCAACACTCGAGATTGTTGAGACTTTTGAAAAGGCTACTGGTGTAAAACTGAATTGGAAGTATGGTCCACGAAGAGAGGGCGATATTGAGAAGATTTGGGGCGATTGCACCAAGGCGAACAAGGTGCTCGGCTGGAAGGCTGAGGCTAAGCTTGAGGACGTGTTGGCTTCTGCATGGAAATGGCAGCAGAAACTTCGCGCTGATGGCATCATGTAAAGTGGTGGTTGTTTTAGAAAATAATGTGAATTAGGTTCTTTTTTCCTGATGAAAGGTTAAAAAAGCTAATTTTTAGGAAACTTATCGTCGGGAAGATGGTGAGTTTCCTTTTTTTTATATATCTTTGCAGAAAGAACAATAGGTTATAACGAAACTTGGAAATATATGAGACGAACTTTACTTTCGATATTAGCAATTGCAATGTTTGCACTTTCTATACCTTCTGTTGCTATGGCTAACGAGGGAAATATAGAATGGGCAGACTTAGATGTGGCAGACATCAACTTGAACTATGCTGGTGGTGTGATGCATATCACAGGCGCTAGCGGACAGGTGGTGAGAATATATAATGTGGCAGGTGTTACAATTAAGACTTTCCGAATAGAAGGTAATGACAAGAGAGTAAACGTGCCGCTGGCTGATGGTATCTATATTGTAAAGGTGGGGAATAGCTTTACGCGCAAAATTTGTGTGAAGCATTAATGATATTGAAGAGGTCATAGAATGCCGTTAAACTTTAATCAGAAAGTGAAGCTCTTTCATACTTCGTTACTTATCATTTTTTGCTGTTTGATGTTCTGTTCTTGCCACGACAAAGTACCAAACAGCAATTTTCAGTTATCGTTAGATGAGTTCAAAAACTCTCGTTCTTCGGCTTATGCTATTAATTCAAAGGTTATAAGAAATCTGTTGGATAGTATCATGCGAAACGACAAAGATCGTCATGCTGCCGATTTGCATACCCGTCGATATTACCAGAATAATGGTAGTCTGCTTTGGATTACACGTCATGGGGTAAATAGTCAGGCTGACTCTCTGGTGACTTGCCTGCGTTCCGTAACGGATATGGGATTTAATAAACGTCGGTTCTATGTGGATGCTATTGCCCGAGATATTGACAGGTTACGAGATTTAAATCTAGATTCAGCTGATAATCAGATTAATCAAGTGATAGCCCGACTGGAGTATCGCTTGACCAAAGCTTACTTCAGATATACGATGGGGCAGAATTTTGGATTTATGAATCCTAGTTTTGTTTTCAACCGTTTAGATACTCTTGCTCCCAATCCTTATGATAGTACCAAGCGACCTGTACGGTTCAGAGGTCTGTTTGATGTGAAAATGGCACATGCTGATGATGCTTTTTATCTTAAGGCTATGCAAATGATTAGATGTGACTCGGTGGCTTCCTTCTTGAAGGAAGTGCAGCCAAAGAATCCTTTCTATTATCAGCTGATGGAGAAATTGAAGGCTGGTGGCTTGAACAAAGCCATGAGAAATAAAATTCTCTGCAATATGGAACGATGCCGGTGGAGACAGTATGATAATCCTTGGCAACACGAAAAATACGTAGTCGTGAATATTCCATCCTTTCATCTGATGGCTATCGATCATCAGGATACGCTCTCGATGCGTATAGGATGTGGAGCTAATAAGACTAAGACGCCGATTTTGAACAGTCATATCAAACGTATGGAGCTGAATCCCCAGTGGTTTGTACCCCGTAGCATCGTTATCCATGATATGATGCATCGTGTGGGTAATCATGCTTACTTTCATTCGCGCAACTACTATGTGAGGGAAGTGGCAACTGGTAAGGAAGTTGATCTTGACAGGGTGACTCGTTCAATGCTTCTTTCTGGAGCTTACGGTATTGCACAGCGGGGAGGAAAGGGTAATGCTTTGGGAAGAATCATCTTCCGTTTTGATAATAATTTCTCGGTCTTCCTGCACGATACTAACAGCAAGGGAGTGTTCGGACGAGAAGATAGGGGCGTTTCACACGGATGCGTCAGAATAGAAAAGCCTTACGATTTCGCAGTCTTCTTATTGGCTGATAAAAATAAGAAACTGAAGGAAAAAATTTACTATTCGATGACTGCAGATTCGCTTGCCAATAAAAAACTTGTTGTGAGCAACGTTAAAGTGAATCCACAAGTACCTCTCTTCATAACCTATTATACGCTCTATCCGTTTGCGGGAGGCAGAATAGCTGAATATTCTGATGTGTATGGATTTGATGCTGTAATATTCGATATGTTGAGGAAATATCTATAAACAACACATTTATAAAAGCAATGATGAAGGATAAAGAACTTTTGGCGATGCTCAAGGATCCTAAGACCCAACGCGAAGGCTTTGCTGTAATGGTCAGTCAGTATAGCGAGTCGTTGTATTGGAAGGTTCGCCATATCGTTATAGATCATGATGATGCTGATGATGTGTTGCAGAATGCCTTTGTCAAGGCTTGGACCAATCTGGATTCGTTTCAGGGGAAGTCTTCGTTTTCAACATGGCTTTATCGTATAGCCGTTAACGAAGCGCTTGATTTCTTGAGACGCAAGAAACAAATGATTAATGTCAGTACCGAGGACGAACCGAGCTTAGCTTCTCGTCTTCTGGCAGACGATTATTTTGATGGAGACCAGATTCAGGCAGAATTGCAAGAGGCTGTAGCCCAACTGCCCGATGTACAGCGCACAGTTTTCACTCTAAAATATTATGATAATATGAAATATTCAGAGATGAGCAAGGTACTGTCAACAAGCGAAGGCGCTCTGAAAGCTTCCTATCATCTTGCAGTGAAAAAAATAACCGATTTTTTCAATCGTAAGGATTAAACCTTTTAGGATATTTCTCGTCTATATAATAAAGTAAAAAAGAAAGGAATAAGATATATGTTAAAAGAAGACAATATATTAAATAGCCGTTTTGGTAAGAAAAACCATTTCCAGGTGCCGACTGGTTATTTTGACCAGCTTACTGATAGGGTGATGGCAAATTTGCCGGAGCAGGAACCCCGCATCATTCACATGCAGCCTAGCCTGTGGCAGCGTATGCCGCTTAGAAAAATTGCAGCGGCTGTTGCTGTATTAGCTGTGATGGGAGGTGGCTCGGTCGTGGCGCTGAAATATATGGGAAGCAGCAAGCCTGCTATGGCCCATGTGGACCACATGGTTCAGAAAGGTGCTGTGAATAATAATGAGGATGCTACTTTTAATGAGATGGCCGATTATACGATGATGGATAATGAAACTATCTATGCATCGCTGATTGCAGAAAATTAATGGTTGGTATTTCTTTTTGTCTACAGATAAAGATTTAAAAATAAAGATAAGGTATGATAAAGATAATGCAACATAGGTTTCTTGCGCTTTTAGCTATACTGATGATTAGTCTGGTTTCGCTTGCTTCACAGCCTCAGGGTAGAAAACATCATGGTGGATTTGATCCTAAAAGGTTTCAGGCAGAACTGGAACAATTTATTACGACTAATGCTTGTCTTACGCCGAGTGAAGCTGCTAAATTCTTCCCGGTTTATCGACAGATGGGCAAGAAAATGCGTATGATATTCGATGAAATGCGCCGCTTCCGTCATGTGAACCCGAATGATAATGAGGCTTGTGCCGAAGCTATCAGAAGACAGGATGAGTTGGATATTCAGCTGAAACAGTTGCAGCAAGAGTATCATTCTAGATTTATGACCATCTTGCCACCTAATAAGGTGTTTAGTGTCATTAAGGCTGAGGAACGTTTTCATCGTCAAGCTTTCAAACGAATGAAGAAATAAATCTCTGAAAAAGCAGAGATAAAACCATTTAATATGTATATCTGTGACTTTTGGTCACATTAATAGGGTCGCGAAGATATTTTTAATAATATTTTCGCGATTTTATTTTGTCCTTTCCGTTATTTGTTGTACTTTTGCACTTTAGAAAATAATAATATAATATAATAAGGTATGTACAGAAGTAATACGTGTGGAGAGTTACGTCTCTCTGATGCCGGCAAGGAAGTGACACTTGCTGGTTGGGTACAGCGCTCAAGAAAGATGGGTGGTATGACATTCGTCGATTTGCGCGACCGTTATGGTATCACACAATTGGTCTTCAACGAGGCTGATAACAAAGATTTGTGTGATGCAGCTAACAAGCTAGGTCGTGAATTTTGCATTCAAATAAAGGGTGTAGTAAGTGAACGACAGAGCAAGAATCCTAAAATGGATACTGGTGACATCGAAATCCTGGTGAAGGAACTCAATGTGCTCTCTCAGAGTCAGACTCCTCCTTTCACTATCGAAGATAATACTGATGGTGGTGATGATATCCGAATGAAGTATCGTTATCTTGATTTGCGTCGTCCTGCTGTGCGCAAGAATTTGGAGTTGCGCCATCGTATGTGCATCTTGATTCGTAACTTCCTCGATGCACAGAACTTCATGGAGGTTGAAACACCTGTTCTTATTGGTAGTACACCAGAGGGAGCCCGCGATTTTGTGGTTCCTTCTCGTATGAATCCAGGTCAGTTCTACGCTCTTCCACAGAGCCCTCAGACTTTGAAGCAGCTCTTGATGGTTGCTGGCTTCGACCGCTATTTCCAGATAGCCAAGTGCTTCCGTGATGAGGACCTTCGTGCTGACCGTCAGCCAGAGTTTACACAGATTGACTGTGAAATGAGTTTTGTTGATCAGGATGATGTTATCAACCTTTTCGAGGAAATGGCTCGCCATTTGTTCAAGGAGATTCGTGGTGTAGAACTTCCTAAGTTGGAGCAGATGACCTGGCACGAAGCTATGCGCCGTTTTGGTAGTGATAAACCAGACCTGCGCTTCGGTATGGAATTTGTTGAGTTGAAAGATGCTTTCACAGGCAAGGGTAATTTCTCTGTATTTGATGAGGCTAAGTATATCGGTGGTATCTGTGTTCCTGGCTGCGCTGATTATAGTCGTAAGCAGTTGAACGAATTGACTGATTTTGTTAAGCGTCCTCAGGTCGGTGCCAAGGGATTGGTATATATCAAGTATAATGCTGATGGTACTGTAAAGAGTAGCATAGATAAGTTCTATTCTCCAGAGGAACTTGCTGAAATCAAGACCGTAATGGGAGCCAAGGATGGTGACCTTGTTTTGATTTTGAGCGGTGATAATGCAAACAAGACACGTATTCAGCTTTGCTCTTTGCGTTTGGAAATGGGTGACCGTCTTGGTCTTCGTGATAAGAACGTATTCAAGTGTCTTTGGATTATTGACTTCCCTCTCTTTGAGTGGAGCGATGAGGAGCAGCGCCTGATGGCTACGCACCATCCATTCACTATGCCAAATCCTGATGATATCCCATTGCTCGATGAGCATCCTGAGCAGGTTCGTGCCAAGGCATACGACTTTGTTTGCAATGGTATCGAAGTAGGTGGAGGTTCTCTCCGTATTCACGATACTAAGCTGCAGGAGAAGATGTTCGAGGTTCTTGGTTTTACTCCAGAGCGTGCTGAGGCACAGTTTGGCTTCTTGATGAATGCTTTCAAGTATGGTGCACCACCTCACGCAGGTCTTGCTTTCGGTTTAGACCGTTTTGTCAGCATTTTGGCTGGTCTCGACAGTATTCGTGATTGTATTGCTTTCCCAAAGAACAACTCTGGTCGCGATGTAATGCTCGATGCTCCTTCTGAACTTGATCCTAAGCAGTTGGATGAATTGGAAATCAAGCTTGATTTGAAGGCAGAATAAAAAGACGGAATAAAGGTATTTGTATCAGCAAAAATATGATTTAAATGCCTTATGAAATATTCAATTATTTATAATAAGTAGTTGATTTTTAGTAAATAAAGTGCTGTAGTTCTTGACGTAAATCAAGAAATGCAGCACTTTTGTTTATAAATGATTGTTTTTTCTTTTTTTCTAACAATATTTCGAAATAAAAGTTATAAATTTGCAGCAGATATTAAGGTTGAGCCGACAAAATGAAGCTCAATAGAATCATAAAATTCTTAAAACATGGTAGAAAAGAAAGCGACAACTAAGACTGCTGCAAAGAAGGCAGCAGCAAAGAAGGCTCCAGTAGCAAAGAAGGCTCCTGCAGCAAAGAAGGAAACTACAACTAAGAAGGACGTTCTTTACTTGAACGCAGAGAACGCTGGTTTTAGAGCTGGTGATGTATATCAGGCATTGGCAGCTTCAGAGAAGGCTCTCACTGTAGCAGAGATTGCTAAGGCTGCTAATATCAGTACAGAGGATGTAATCCTTGGTATCGGCTGGCTCTTCAAAGAGGGTAAGATTAAGGATGAGGACAATAAGGTTGCTCTCGCTTAAATAAGGTTTATTTTCAAAGAGCCGCGGTTGCTTGTAAGTGAGTAACCGCGGTTTTTTCATTTTATGTTCTCTCTTGAAAGGGGACGATAGTTAAGATTATTATATGAAACTTGATCAGGAGATATTCAATGTTCTTTTAGCAGCAGGCAGTAAGGGGCTAAAAGTAGAAAAAATAGCTCGCCATGTATATAATACTTGTAATTCTATTTTTACACCTTTGAATTATAAGGATGTACATGGCTATGTTACGCAATATCTCACACGATGCGCTAAAGACCCACGATCGCTTATAGAGAAAGGTAAAGGGTATGGTGTATATCATCTCAACTTTGATTCAAAGGCCGTACAGCAGCTAATGTTCAATTTTTCATCTTCTGTATTAGAAAAGAGTAATGAAGAGGAGAATAAGGCTGGTGACAGCACTCCTCAAAGTCTTTTTAATGACGAAATGTTTTAAATATTTTTTTTTCTAAGGGGAATGTTGTAGTATGTTCGTAATATATGTAGACTTTATAAAAGGCTATGACCGAAAAATTATAAATAATAAACATATAAACGAATAAACTATGGCTAGTAGATATTTATTAGGTTTTGATGTAGGTTCAAGTTCTGTAAAGGCTTCACTTACTGATGTTGACAATGGTGAAATTGTAGCTTCTGCGTTCTATCCGGATCATGAAGCCCCAATTTTGGCTGTAAAGACCGGTTGGGCAGAGCAGGATCCTCAGATGTGGTGGGACAATGCTAAGTTGTCGCTTAAGAAAATCATGGCGGAATCTGGTGCCAAGGGTGAGGATATCCTTGCTATTGGTATCTCTTACCAGATGCATGGCTTGGTTTGTGTAGATAAGAATCAGCAGGTTTTGCGTCCTAGTATCATCTGGTGCGACTCGCGTGCCGTACCTTACGGCGAGAAGGCTTTTCATGCTTTAGGTGAGAACTTCTGCTTGCGTAATCTGCTCAATTCTCCAGGAAACTTTACTGCATCAAAACTTGCTTGGGTAAAGGAAAATGAACCGGAACTGTTTGACAAGATTGATAAGATCATGCTTCCTGGTGACTATCTTGCAATGAAGCTTTCTGGTGAGGTAAAGACAACTATCAGCGGTCTTTCTGAAGGTATGATGTGGGATTTTACCCAGAAGAAACCAGCTAAATTCCTGCTTGATTACTTTGGCTTCGATGAAAGCATTCTGGCTGATATTGTTCCTACATTCTCTGTACAGAGTGTAGTAAGTAAAGCGGCAGCTGAAGAACTTGGTCTGAAAGAAGGTACACCAATATCTTATCGTGCGGGTGACCAGCCAAATAATGCTGTGAGTCTGAATGTGTTCAATCCGGGTGAAATTGCAAGTACTGCAGGTACATCAGGAGTTGTATATGGTGTATTGGGTGATGTAAACTATGATCCAAAGAGCCGTGTCAATACTTTTGCTCATGCTAATTATACAACAGACCTTGACCGTCTTGGTGTATTGTTGTGTATCAATGGAACTGGTATATTGAATGCGTGGGTTCATCGAAATATCACTCCAGATGTAAGCTATGCGGATATGAATGATCTTGCAGCATCTGTGCCAATAGGTAGTGATGGTGTTAAGATTATCCCATTTGGTAATGGAGCTGAGCGTGTATTAGAGAATAAGGAAGTTGGTTGTTCTATTCGTGGCATCAGCTTTAATAAGCATAATCGTGCTCATATTGTTCGTGCTGCACAAGAGGGTATCGTCTTCAGTTTCTGCTATGGAATGGAAATCATGCAGCAGATGGGTATGGATATCAAGAATATTCATGCAGGTAAGGCTAATATGTTCCTCAGTCCGTTGTTCCGAGATACCTTGGCGGGGGTTAGTGGTGCTACAATCGAACTTTATGAGACTGATGGCAGTGCAGGTGCTGCTAAGGGTGCTGGTATTGGTGCCGGTATCTATAAGGATCATGATGAGGCTTTTGCTTCATTGAAGAAACTTGCAGTCATTGAACCTGATGAGGCTAACCGTTCGGCTTATCTCGAGGCTTATTCTGCATGGAAAGAAGAGATGAAAAAACTCTAAACGTTTGTAATAAACTTTAGACAAACTTTTTTTATTATATATCAGATAAAGGGTGGGAGAAGTCTCACCCTTTATTTCTTTTCCCTATTCTTTAAACTCTTTTTTAAGGAGTTTCCGTCTTATTCAAAGATGGATTTAAATATCTGTAGTTTATGTTCATGAGTATCTTTATATCCTGAATACTATTGTTTTTGAATTCTACAACTAATATATTAAATGGTTAGAAATAACGTATCTTTTGGTCTAAAGAACTAAATGTATTTGATTGCCGGCATTTGCCGACAAGGTTGCTGCCATATGCCAGCAATGCTGTCGGCGTTTGTCAGCAATGTTGCTGGCAGCTGCCAGCAATTGAATAGAACCTGATTCTTAAACAGATAAAACTTATTGGTATGACTATTTAATCTGTGTGTTTTTACCTTATAAATAAGCAGCTTTACATGACAAATACTCAAGTATTTAGTGAAGTAATAACCTGTACTCATAAAAAATCCTCTACGAATTCTATTGAAGATTTCGTAGAGGATTTAATATGTAATCTATAATGACTTATTTCTTCTTGAGTCCCTTGTATGCAAGGAAAGCTACAATAACAACGGCAAGAGCCAAGATGATGTAACCGAGCTCATGACTATACTTTAATGCCTGCTGATATACATCTTGAGTTGTTTTATAGTCTGTATATTGGTAAATACCCCAACCGATGGTTGCTAAAACTGTATTCCAGATGCCAGCACCAATAGTGGTATAGAGCAAGAATTTACCTACATGCATACCAGACAAACCAGCAGGAATGCTGATTAATTGGCGAACAGCTGGTACCAAGCGCCCAAAGATTGTTGATGCGGCTCCATGCTTGCGGAAATACTCTTCTGCAACTTCTACCTTTTGGCGGTCTATCAGGCACATATGTCCGATGCGGCTGTCTGCAAAACGGTAGATGATAGGGCGGCCTACCCATTTAGCTAAATAATAGTTGATAAGTGCACCGATATTGGCACCAATGGTGGCAAATACGATGACTAGGATAAACGACATTCCGCTATCAGGATCCATGGCTTTCCATGCTGCAGGTGGAACAACCACCTCTGATGGGAATGGGATGAATGAACTCTCGATAGCCATGAAAAGGGTTACTACCCAATAATTTAAATTGTCGAGTATCCAAAGAAAAAGATCTGCAGTATTCATTTGTTATCTTGAATATAAATAATATCTGTCTCAGCTGTTGAAACTGAGACAGATATAGGTGATTTATTTATTCTGTTTTGCCCATGTATCCTTCAAACCAACGGTTTTATTGAATACAGGTTTTTCTGCAGTTGAATCAAGATCGGCCATGAAATAACCGATACGCTGGAACTGGAGATATTCACCTGGCTTCTTGTTGGCTGCATATTCCTCAACATAGCAGTTAGGATAGTCGTGGAAGCTATCTGGGTTGAGCAACTCGTGGAAATCACGTTCATCAGCAGATGGATTTTCTACCATAAAGAGACGGTCGTATTCGCGCACCTCTGCCTTTACGCAGTGATCTGCTGATACCCAATGCAATGTACCCTTAACCTTGCGGTTGGCACCTTCCATGCCGCTCTTGCTGATAGGATCGTATTCTGCCTGAATCTCAGTGATAACACCATTTTCGTCCTTTGTGCATCCAGTGCACTTAACGATGTAAGCATTCTTCAGACGAACTTCTTTACCCGGAGTCATTCGGAAGAATTTTTTAGGAGCATCTTCCATAAAGTCAGCACGCTCTATCCAGAGATTCTTAGAGAATGTGATGGTGTGTGTGCCATCAGCTTCATTTTCTGGATTATTGATTGCTTCCATTTCCTCAGTTTCACCTTCCGGATAGTTGGTAATTACGAGTTTTACAGGATCAAGTACTGCACTCACACGACATGCTTTCTTGTTCAAGTCTTCTCTAACAGATGCTTCGAGTAAGGCCATATCGTTGAGAGCATCGAACTTAGTATAACCGATACTGTCGATAAACATACGAATACTCTCAGGAGAGTAACCGCGACGGCGCATTCCGCAGAGAGTAGGCATACGTGGGTCGTCCCATCCGATAACCAGTTTCTCATCAACCAGCTGGTGAAGCTTACGCTTGCTCATTACTGTATAAGTGAGGTTCAATCGGTTGAACTCAATCTGACGTGGACGATTGTCGTTTAATACATCTGCAGTTCCGTCCTTCTCCTTCAAGAAGTCGATGAACTTATCGTAAAGCGGACGGTGAGGTACAAATTCCAATGTACAGATAGAGTGGGTTACCCCTTCAAAGTAGTCACTCTGTCCGTGAGCGAAATCATACATAGGATATGCATGCCATTTTGTTCCTGTACGGTGATGAGGAGTCTGGATGATACGATACATGATAGGATCGCGGAAATGCATATTTGGATTCGCCATATCGAGTTTTGCGCGAAGCACCATGCTGCCTTCCACGGCCTCAGGAGTATTCATCTTCTCAAACAAAGCAAGGCTTTCTTCGATTGGGCGATCACGATATGGACTAGCAGTACCTGGAGAGGTAGGAGTTCCCTTCTGCTGTGCAATTTCTTCAGCAGTTTGCTCATCAATATATGCATTGCCCTTCTTGATCATCCAGACTGCAAAGTCCCAAAGTTTCTCAAAGTAGTCAGAAGCATAGTAGATATTGCCCCACTTGAAACCAAGCCACTGGATGTCTTGAAGAATATTTTCTACATATTCATTATTTTCCTTGCTAGGGTTGGTGTCATCAAAACGAAGATTGCAAACACCATTATATTTCTCTGCAACACCAAAATCCATGCAGATAGCTTTGGCATGGCCGATATGCAGATAACCATTAGGCTCTGGCGGAAAACGAGTCTGAATTCGTCCTCCGTTTTTGCCTTCTTTGAGGTCTTCCTCAACTAACTGTTCTACGAAAGAGATACTTTTCTTCTCTTCCAATTTGTTTTCTTCATTAATTGCCATAATTCAATAAAAAGAATAATTTTTAATATTATGGTGCAAAGATACAAATTTAATTGTAAGTACCGAAATTATCTGGCAGATAATTTTGTTTTGGGAGCGATAATTTGCGTTTAAAAGCAATAATTCACAAAATATGTTTTTAAACATATAAAAAGATTCGTTCGTTTCGAAAAATATGTCTATCTTTGCATCGTTATCCTGAATACAATCTTTTTACCTTAAAGGAAACTAATACCAAAAAGAACGCCTTCACTGTGAAGTGAGGGCGTTTTGCTTTTTATACCAGGTTCATATTTGATTACTTTTTGCGGAAAGTTTCGTTCTTGATAATGATTGAACCTTCTTCAGTATCGAGTGTAGCCTGCTCCTGAACGTCTGCATCAAGGCCCTTGCGGCTCAGGATTATTACAGCAGCTTTACCTTCTGGCTTAGCAGGCAATTCCCACTTGTAAAATTCCTTGTTAAGGCCTTTTACTTTAACAGAGAAATCACTGTTCAAAGTAACACTGCGCTCACCATCTGCACTCTTATATTCACCGGCTGCTGCAGCCTGAAATGCAGAATCGGTTACAACTGTTTGCTCAGTCTGTGCCGGAGCTGGTGCTTTTTTCTCAGAACATGCAGTAAAGGCAATCAGCCCTAAAGCAAATGCAAGAATTGATAATTTCTTCATAATCTTTATATTTTATATGTTAATAATAATGTTAATTAAACCCTTTTTTATAAGCTAACTCTTTTTATACATTTGTTTATCTCAGCGGTATATTATAGAAAGATAGTATTCCACTAGTACAAATGATTACCCAAATTGAAACGAGCCCCGTAATAATAGGGACGCTTGCAAATCTGATGTCGTGGTTGGGCTTAAAACGTTCGGTATGCTTTCTTAAAAAATGCTGAAATATATAATAATATAAGGTGGCATAGAGAAAACCAATTAGCGTACCAATCATGAGGTCGCCAAAATAGTGTACACCAAGATACATTCGGGAATAACTGGTTATCAATGCCCATAGGCATAAGAATATCGTGAGTTTGCTTCGGCGAACCAGATATTGTGCAAAGAAGGCCATGCTCCATGCATTGGCTGCATGAGAAGATGGAAAACCATATCTGCCACCCCGATATCCTTGAACAACATGTACCATCGGACTGATTGGATTATCAGGATTGCTGGGACGCATTCTTGCTACTAGCGGTTTCAGAAATCCTGATGCGGTCTGGTCTGAAAATAAGATAATCAGAATGATAACAACTAAAGTGCTCATCACAACCTTAACAGGAAAATTCTTTAGCAGTACAAAGATAAAACTGGCATAGAATGGAACCCATACAAAACGGTCTGAGAAAATCATCATGAAGTAATCCCAATACTCGTTGTGAAAACCATTGAAAAACAGAAAAATCTGCGTATCAATCTGTTCTATTTGATGAAGTAATTCTATCATTGTCTTTCTTTATGAAATTCTGTAATGTTCGCTTTCTTGTTTCTGATAATCTGTTGCCCTGTCGTTTGGGCTATTTTGCACTCAAGTCATCGTACAACTTCTGCAGATAAGCCATGCCTCGCTTCAGGTTATAACCTTTTTTGCCTTTATCATAAACAACCTTTTTGGATTTGTTGTCGTAGATGATAGAGTTTTCCTCTGATACCATGCCGAAAGCATCGGGTACATCAAAGAATGCAAATTTAGGAGTAGCATCACTCAACATATTCTTGCTGAACAAGAAGTCTTTGTGAGGAATGCCTAATTGTCCGAGCAGTGTAGCTGCAATATCATGCTGACTTCCAATGAGCTTAACATTCATCGGGCGGGCTATTGCTCCACCGGTCATGATAAGTGGAATCTGATAGCGGCTACGGTCAAAGTTGTCAAGATGTTCTTTGTATGCGCCAACATGATCGGCAACGAGTAATACCAAAGTATTTTTCCATCTAGGCAATTTGCTGTATTCACGCAGAAGATTACCTATGACACTATCAGTGTAGGCAAATGCATTTAAACGCTTGTCTTTCAGCCTGCTATATGGTACATCGAATGGCTCATGACTGCTTGATGTCTGGAATATTCTCAGCATAGGCTGTTTGGCATTCTGTTCTTTCTTGATGTCTGCAAGCAGACGATTGGCTACGATATGATCATGTACTCCCCATTTGCTCAATTTGTCTTCTATAGGGAAATCACTATCTGAAATGATTCTCTCATAGCCCTGGGAAACCAGCCAAGAGCGTTGGTTAGCAAAATCAACATCACCACCATAATAATATGCATTGCCGTAATGCTTTGCTTTAGCCAATGAACGTGCCAATGACGGTAATTGTGCAGATTTTGCCGGGTAGCGCATGATGCTGGTTGTAGGTTGTGCAGGATAACCGCTCAAAACAGCAACCAGACCACGATCCGTACGGAAAGTGTTGGAATAGAATCTTGAGAAGAAAATTCCCTTTTTGGCTATTGAGTCCAAGCAGACAGCTACGTCTTTATGTGTTCCGACGGAAGGCATGATGTCGTTGGCAAAGCTTTCCATAATAATGACAAGTATATCCGGCTTTCCGTTTTTCCGGGTCTCTTCATTCAGAAGAGGGTAGGTGTTCTGGTCGCTTGAACTTATCATTTGAGCAAAGAGCTTGTTAGCTTCTTCTTCTGACATGTATCTGTATTGCGATGCAAAATCTTCTTGATGGGTCAGTGATTCAAACAGGCTGAACATCGGATTGACGGCAGCATGATTCAAAAACGCATTTTGGCTGAAATATGCCTTTCCTGTATTTGTTGTAGATACAGTAAATCCTCCTCTGATAGGGATGAAGAGAAGGGCAGTAAGCAGCAACAAAATAAGAGAATGGCGCAAACGGTGATGCTCTATATCAGAGTAGCGTGTTCTGCGACCACTGCCGAAATCTCCAAAACCATAATTGCTGTATCTGCTGGAATAGCGCTTCTGGGTATGAGGCATGCGGAGTGCAAACCAAAAGGCTATGGTAAGCAGCACGGTGATGAGGAGAGCAAAAAAGATGTAAAGCCCTCCAACACTTGCAAGTGCATCCTTTGGCGAAGTAAAGAAATAATATAATGGAGTGCTATCTAGCGGGAAGTTCCAATATGGATATAATCCTGCATTCAGTATGAATGTAATGGAAACCAGGAAAGATGCCAGTATAAAATAAGCATTCAGAATGGGACGTATAATCTCCTTACGAAACCAAATCGTTGCAATGAGCAACAAACCAGGTAGTGCGGTTAGGTAACCAGCCATAGAGAGGTCGAGAGATAAACCGTACCACATCACTGTAGGTATTTCGCTCCAGATATTATCGATGGGTTGTGTTGCAGAAGCCTTTTCCATTATCATGAAAAATGGTTTCTGAATACTGAACAAAATGACAAACGTAAAATACGTTTTTATAAACCACAATACTTGCTTCATATCTATGCTTCTTGACTAATAATTACACTATACTCTGTTCGGAGTTTGAAATTTAATGCAAAATTAACCATTTTATTTCATATAAACGACTTTTTTGTGTTTATTTTTCAAAAAAGTGAGAAAAAGTTTGGTCGTTTTAAATAAAAATAGTACCTTTGTTGTAATAAATTTTATAACATAACTATGGCTAAGTATAATATTCAACCTAAAAAGGAAAAAATAGCAAGATATCAATCTATGCTGAGTGAAGAAACTAAGGACCGCCTTCGCGACGAGATACTCCGCGTTCTTGTAACTGAAAGAAAGTACAAGGATCCAGACTATAGTTCCAAGAAACTGGCAGAGGATTTGAATACTAACTCTCGCTATATTTCAGCTGTGTGTGCAACCCGATTCCATAAGAATTATGCTGAGTTGGTGAATGATTATCGAGTAAACGATGCAATGTCTTTGCTTACCGATAAGCGTTATGCAAGAATGAGTGTAGAAGATATCAGCGAAATGGCTGGTTTCAATACTCGTCAGAGTTTCTATGCTAATTTCTTCAAGCGAACAGGAGTTACACCTCGTCAATATCGTGCTTCTCACTTCAAAGGATTGGAGTAAGTGCAATATATAATAACTAGATCATGAAACCAAAAAGAGGGTGTATCATAAGTTAATGATTCACCCTCTTTTTGGTTTTACAAGCTATTGAGAGTTACCTCTTGAAGTAGTTTCTCAATGCCTGGTGGCGAATACTCCTGTTCAATCTGCGTATGGTCAGATTTCGTATCTGGCGTACTCGCTCACGTTTGAGTCCCATATCTTCAGCAATTTCAGCCATCGTTTCTTTAGGAACACCTATACCATAGAATTTAGTAATGATTTCTTTCTCTCGTGGCAATAAATCTGCAATGCTTTCTGCCATCTTATTTTTCATCATTTCTATATTCAGGGTATCATCTGCAATTTTTACATCCGGATCGTTTAATATGTCCAATAGGGTATACGGATTGTTTGCGCTTAGTGGCGCATCTACAGATACAGCCTTGTCTGCGTTTCTTGGGGCAAATTTCTTCTGGTCTTTCGGTAAACGATAAAGTCCTGATTGTTTATCGATGGTCTGTGATATAGCCTTATGAACGAAAGGACCGGCATACGCCACAAAATCGGTGCCCCGGTCGGCTTGGAACTTTCTGGCTGCCATAAGCATTGCCAGCGTTCCTTCGCTAACCAGGTCATCAAACTCAACGCCTTTACCTTTATACTGGTTGGCTACTGATTTTACATAGTTTAAGTTCTCACTAACTATCTTGTTTATTTCTTTTTCTGTCATATCCAATAATTCTTTTTTGCAAAAATACATAGAATAATTCAATAAAGCAAGTATTTTGCGCATTTTAACCAATCATTTTTGGTTTCCACATATTATATATGGATGTTTCTATGATTTGCATAAAGCTGCGTATGGACAGTATTCGCAACGATGCTTATCATCAGTTGGTCGGAATGGTTGGTCCTTGTCAAAGATGTTGGCGATGAGAACTTTCAGTTGTTTCATAAACTCCTCTTCGTATACATCTATGCTGCTGATGAGTTCCTTGCCCATTTTTAATGTCGGATCATAGTCTTCAGCTCCTGCGTTTTGTATAAACAGCAAACCGGGCGATACGGGTTCTTGCCCCGGATTCAAATCCTTGTTATGCTTCACAATGATTGAGTAGAGCATGGATTGCAAGTAATAGTCTGTATGCTTGTTTAGCATAGAAGGATTAAATACTTCATCCAGCGCTCTCGGATGTGTTGTTGAAATACGTCCTGTCTTATAGTCTATTACGCGGATTCGTTCTGCAAGATTTTTTCCGTTTGCATTGCCATTAGCCGCAACAGCGTCCAGTCGGTCGATAAAACCTCCTATTGTAAGAGATAATTTACCGATACTGGTTTCTACTTCAATGCCTGTTTTCACTACCAGCTCTAATCCCAGTATAGTGAATGGAGCCTGGCGCATATCAATCGTGATAAGTTGCCGGATATACCTTGCTATTACTTCTTTGTTGATAAGTTGCAGACCATTATATTTCGGTTGATATCCTGCAGCGCTAACTTTAAAGAGTTCTTCTCTGAACGCCTGATCTACCAGGCGATAAACAAGCGATTCATCTTTTAAGGCTTGCTCTAATTGCTCTTTTGTTATAACGATAGGACGAGTCAGTTTGAGTTTACCTTTATTGTCTGTAGTCAGGGCATTGTTGCTTGCTAGTCCTTGATAAAACAGTTCTGCAGCACGGTGGAAAATATTTCCAAACACTTTGTTGTCTACCTCGTCTTCATCTATTTCATCTGGCTCAATCAGTCCTTCTACATATTTATAATAGAATTGCTTTTCACATCTCAAATATGTATTCAGAAAAGTTGGCGTAAGCATTTTCAGATTCTTGAGCTGGATGAACGTATTCTGCTTCTTTTCTATAGAATCGTAAGTAGGACGTATAGTACTTTGCCCTGCAACCAGTGATGAACGTTTAATGTCATGATGGCTTTCTACTAAAAGCTGGAGCATAAAACGGCTCATCTCACCCGATTGACCATCTTCTGTAGCGTTATTGTAACATAAAGTGATGTCGCGTGAGCGCTGAAGGAGACTGTGGAAATAATATGCGTATATGGCTACTTTGTTATCAACCGTAGTCAAGCCGTATGCCTTTCTCAACGAATAGGGAATAAATGAAGCATCGTTTACTCCTTTCGGTAGTTTTCCTTCGTTGCATGAGAGTACTAAGATATGCTCGAAATCCAGATTTCGAGTTTCCAATACACCCATTACCTGTATTCCTTCTGCAGGTTCACCATGAAATGGAATACTTGTTGACTGGATGAGTTGTTGCATGAGTCGTTCCAGAGTGATGCAGTCTACTGCTAAGTCTCCTGTCTGGATGAGTTCTTGCAGACGGTTCAACAATGTATAGGTTCTGAAGAGCGATTCCTGGAATAAAGGATCGTCTTGTTCTTTACTATTCACACCTATTGTCTTCAAAATTTCCAGCAGATACTGGATGAGTCTCAAGTTGTATTCATTTTCAGTTGCAGTCTCACCCAAATCTTTGAAAAGCAGAGACAAGCCTTCATCACCATCCATGCTTAGGAATTGGCGGGTAGGATAGAACTGCTTTTGTTCGTCAAGAGCGCTCAAGAGTTTGCTATAATTTTGAGAAATATAGCGTGTGTATGGATGACGAAGTGCCATGAGCACATAATGTAAACGATAGTTGTTACTATGCTTGGGATGACCAATACCCTGCAAATTGATGAGATGTTGCAGCAAGCTGTAAAATGGTGTCTGTTGAAGCGGATAACCCAATGTTATGTTATATGATAACTGGTCGTTCTCAGAATAGTCTGGTAACGACTTGATGTCTTCGTTTGTAGGAAGACTATGTATTACACTTTGTAATAATCCTTCATCGGCTAATACGATTGCAACTTTCTTTCCACATTTATAGCGTTTTTTTTCTTTAAGCCATTGGTTTACATAGCGAGCCTGAATGTTTTCAGTTGATGCCGAAATGTATGTAATGTCTTTATCGTTATCAAAGTTATGATAAATTTCACGAAGATCATGAGGAGGCATATCATTCAATTCGTTAGGAAAATATTTAAGATATTCTCGAATATAGTGACCTGCCTCATGGTTGTTTTGCATATAATAGTCATCGTAGTCCCAATAGAAATGTGCTTTACCCTCTTTCATCAAGCGTTCGCAGAGTTTCTGTTCTACAACTTGCATCATATTAAAACCGACAAAGAGATATTTCTTGTGTTGAAATTTGATGTTTTCATCATTTACAACTTTCCGATACAGAGCACCCTCGTAAGCTAAGCCTTGTTCTTCAAGACGCTGGTTAAACTGTTGGTAGATATCGAGAAAATGGCTCCATAGTTGCAGAAATCTCTTTTTGAGTTCAGAGTTGTGATCATCGTTGAAGTTGCTGAAAAATTTTTTAATCAGCATTTTCTGTTCTTCTGTAAGATATGAGATATCGTCAAGTTCATGTATATCGCTAAGATTGGCAAAGAGTTTCTCTGCCTCTGCCATGTTTTTATCTATATCGTCAAAATCAGTGATAAGGAGTTGTCCCCATCCGTAAAAATGGTCTAGGGTCTCATCGATACCTGTGCAGGCTACGAATGTTTTATGTAAATCGCAAACCAGTTTGATAGGGTCTCCAACTTTCAATGTGCTATGTTTGCGAAACAGGTCGCTGATGGTTATGTAAGATGGTGACCAGATGGGATGGTCGGTCAAACGGGCCAGACTCTCATTGAGGAAGAGAGCTGCACGTTTGTTTGGAAATACGATTGCAATATCGCTGAGGTTATTGCCATATTTCTCCAGTATATCTCTTGCTACATATTTTAAAAATGTTTTCATATTTCAATGCTCATTTTATGTTTGAAAATGTTCTTTATTTTGCCCTGTTTTTCATGCAGAGCAATAGAATTGTATTATTTCTCCACTTTAATAATTTTGTTAGGGTAAACGTACCATAGATAACCGGTTACTTTATGGTTGCCCATGCTTCTTAATAAGCTGATGTATTTTCGTACCTGGTCATGATGTTCTATTTTCTGTCTGCCAAACTTAAAGTCTACAACTATTGTCTCTTTTTTTGAGTTTTGCATCACTCGGTCTGGACGATATTCTGTCATTTTCCCATTTTCTACAGTCAAGATAGAACATTCATTTAGAATAGTCCATTCCTTGTTAAACCATGTTGCAACTTTTGGTGATTCAAGCCTTTTCCTAATCATTTCCTTTATTTTCTCTGGTGTGAGGTTCTGATCGTACAAAAGTCCGTCTAACTCTAGTTGTTTCAGGGCTCCATCAATGTCATCAGCCGTACGGATTGTGGAAAAGAGGTTATGCAGCACAGTACCCATTTTGATATAAAATTTCTGCTGTTCTTCTGTTTCATCACGTTTTATCAAGTCACGACTTTGGTTACTTTGTCTGAATTCAGGCATTGCTGGTGTGACATTTATTTTTATTTCCAATGGTTGTGAAAACGCAGAGAGCACATTTGTATCCTTCTTCTCGTTTGATTTCTTGGAAGAATCAGGTACATATATTTCATTATAGCAGAAAGATATGTCATCTGTTTTTGCATCAGAACCTATTCCGGTTAACTGCATCTTCAACCCATTAGTTTCAAGTCGACCGGCTACCTTGTCAAGTACAGATTCGATAATGGCAGAACGATATGCAGAATTAGCTCGTTTGCCAATTACAAACAGGTTGTGACTGGCACGCGTAAAGGCAACATAAAGCAGATTCAGGTTATCAACTACGTTTTGTAGATGTTCATGATTATAATCTGCTTCATATATACTTTGTTTCATCAGTTTAGCACTGAAGTCTATTGGTACAAGTGGCAGTTCGTTGTAAGGAGCTTCTTGCGGTGTACACCAGATTGTGTTGGCTTTTTCTAATTGCCAGTCACAGTAAGGCATGATAACGTGATCGTATTCTAGTCCCTTGCTCTTATGTATAGTAAGGAATCTGATGCCTCCATCGCCATCACTGTGGATGCTTTTTTCGTGAATATGGCTATCCCATTCTTTAAGGAATCCTGCAATGTCACTACTGTTGTCTGTGAGATATTTACTCAGACTATCATAAAAAGCACAGATGTAGGCGCTTTGCTTGATCATGTCTTTGATTTCGCTAAACTTTAACTCTGCAAAAAGACGTTCTGTTAGATCGAAAAGTGGCATTTCCAGATACTCAGAACGATTGTTCAAAAGTTTTTCTGGGATATTTCCTGTTACAGAATAAGTGTCACAAAACTTATTGAGAGTTGCTAAAGCAATATTGTCATTTGGGTGTACAAGGATATAGAGAGCGTTAACCAAGGTGCATACTGCTTGGGAGGCATCCAGTCTGAATGCCTCATCTGAAACCAACGGATAGTCGGAATGGTTCATAAAATACTCAGCAATGTCCTGTATGTTATGATTGCTTCTTACCAGGATTGCTATCTTGTTGCAAGGAACACCTCTTTCAACCAACTTGTCTACAGTATCCAGTGTGGTTTGCATCATTCTGTCTTCAATATTTTCACCGCCCAAGAGCTGGATACTGATAGATCCATTAGGAACAGAATGGTGGTCTGGTACTTGCTGGCAGACATCGCTATATGCGCTTTCCAGCTGTTTACATTCCTCTGGACATTTATCCGTCAGGTCTTCAATCTCCAACTTTACTGCTTCTGTGAAAAAAGCATTGTTAAACTCAATGATGTTTCTATCAGAGCGGTAGTTGGTATCCAAAGTTTCTATGCTTACTTTTGCGCTTTTATTAAATTCTTTATTAATATTGTTGAGCAGTCTCCAATCGCCGGATCGCCATCTGTAGATGCTTTGTTTTACGTCACCTACGATAAGGTTGCCGGCATTTTCTCTACTCATGGTTTCTTCGAGCAGCACTTTAAAGTTCTTCCACTGTATTGTACTGGTATCTTGAAACTCGTCAATCATTATATGGTCGAGTTGAGTGCCAATCTTTTCAAAGATGAATGGCGAATCGCTATCCTTTATCAGTGAATTGAGCAAGGTCTGAGTATCGCTCAAAAGGAAACGGTTTGCCTCTCTGTTCATCTCCCTGACTTTTTTATCTATGCTTCCCAAAAGGCGGAGCTGATTAAGATGCTTTATGGTCAAGTCGGTACTTTTAAAGATTCGTGTGAGTCTTGGACGATTATCTTCTGCAAACAGCAGAATAGGGTAGAGCACCGATTCTACATAATTGAAAATATCAGTACAATTTTTTACATCAGATTTTTTGACCCATGCTTCCGGACTTTCCCGACATTTATAGAAAGTATCATTATGTAGATCATCATCACTGTATTTGCCATTTTTCAGCTTGTTGAAATAACTCCAAATACCTCTCGTTTTTCCAGCTAAGTCGTCTGACGTAAAGCCTTCTTCTTCAAGGGAATCGAAAAAAGTAGCAGCAATTTCTTTAAGCTGCTCTTTTGCCTTATCGCGCTTTTTCTTCATTCGGTCGGTAAAATCCTTGAAGAAATCTTCTTGTTCCATCAATTCTGTCAGCTTGTCGGAATGAGCTTTGTAATAATCCTTGAATATGTTCTCACCGAATTTCTTGATCTGTCCAATGACATTCCAACTTTTATCATCATCGATGTTTTCTTTGATATAATCCATAATCCAGAAGAGTAATCGGTCTGTATCTTCCAAACCTTCTATGAGTTCATCAACAGCTTGTTGCTCAATTTGATAGTCATTGAGTTCAATACGCAAATTGGCAGTCAAGTCAAGTTCACGAGCTAGATTTCTCAATACATTCTGAAAGAACGTATCGATGGTCATAACCCGGAAATAGTTATAATTGTGTATGAGCAGATGCAGGGCAGATTCTGCATTTTTCTGAATTTGTTTGGATGAAAGATACGGTAAAGCCTGCTGTATTTGATTTACATAATCGTTTGCTTCTGGTAGTCCGTGTGCAATTTCGTATAATTTTCCTAAAATACGCATTTTCATTTCTTCAGTAGCCTTGTTGGTGAAGGTTACTGCAAGAATGGTTCTGTAGGAAGCAGGATTAGCTATCACGAGTGTCATATACTCACGAGCCAATGTAAATGTTTTACCTGAGCCTGCACTTGCTTTATAAACAGTTAGTTGTGAACTCATATTTTGATTTTTTTATGATGTTATTGATATTGTGTTTTAGAAATTATGTCTTATCCATGCTTGTATGAATATTACCAATCTCTAAATAGTTCAAAACCGAAGCGACAGCCTACGCCATCAAATTTCGTGTTTTTGAAGGCAGCAAAAATTCCTAGGGTAATAGCTCTTGTTGTTACTCCATATCCCCATTCTGTGTATGGGTGTAAATGGTTTACAACAAGACTGCTTACATAGAGACGCTCTGCTTCTATATATTTTCCAATCAGAGGGAGCCATGCGGTTGCAATCATAGGAGCTTCATAAGTGAAATTTCCACGTATGTAATAATCACTTGCATTATACCATTGCGAAGACAGTAATTCGAACTCTCCACTCCAACTGTCATTCCAACCTCCAGGAATATTATCATCATGGAAATTTGTATAGTCAACGAAATCCCAATGGTCACCTTTACGGGTATAAAAACCTGCTCCTAATCTGACAGAATATGATTGACGGCGTGACGCTTGGAAAATGGTTTGTGCATCTACTTCTAACCGTTCGTAGTCTATATTTGATCCAAGTAGGTTTTTCCATCCCTTTTCGTAGTCTATTTTAAAAATCGAGCCTTTCTTTCCCCAGGGTAACAGTTCTAATGCCACAGCTGGTGCTACTGATACATATTTGCTTGGATAATTAAACAGTTTATAGAAACTTTCTATCACTGCCTTTCGGGTATGTGAAACCAAGCCAATCTCAAAACCGACATAGTCGTTGAAACTCCAGTGGTTAGTAAGACGAAGGTAATCATCTTTAAACTCTGTCAGTTTCCTGTTATTAGCATCAATCTCTGTTGAAATTTCTGGTAATGCCAGTCCCGGATATCCTGTGAGTAGAGGATATAGAAAATCATTATCTTCCGGTTTGCTGATGCCTAACATCTTTCGTGCAACACGATTGTTCGAAATTCTATTACCATTACCTATTTCTAACTTTAGGTATCCATTGTGCTTTTGGTTGTAGTTGAAAGTCAACGGTATTCTGAAATAGAATCTGTGTTGTTTCATACTGTAACCACCTTTAAAGCGAAGTCCTAATTGTAAGTCTTCCGTAAACCGGTAGCTGCCTTTCAAGTCAAACTTATATACAACACCTTTACGTTCGGAGTATCCCATATAGAGTGGGTTGAGAATAGGACTGATACGGAAATAACCTTGGTTTTGCTTACCGAAGCCTTGAGAGATTCTGTTTAATACATTATCACCGATAACATCCCAAAGTATATCTTTTGCAAAGTTAGTCTTTGGTATGTTGTTATTCAAGGAATCTGTAACTTGTTTCCTTTTTTCATAGAATCTATTGTATATATCTTTTTCTTCTTGGTTTAACTCAATAGGGCGCACTTTTGCCATTAATGTTGTATCGGCTACATTATTGAGTGAGTCACTTAATATTTTTGGTAGTCCGTATACTGTTGTGTACATACCGGTTATCTTGTTGCCCAGAAAGCTAAAGTTGGCTCTCATGCTGCATTTAGCAGGAGAAAGTGAGCCAAATCCGTCTCTTCCCATTATGATAGAGATATAGAAACGGGTCATATCATATTCACCTTCAAAGTCTACCATGCTTATCTTGCCGGTTTTTGAATCAACAATAGCACGTGCTTCTATAACTTGTGTGTTTTTGAGACGAGGATATACGTATATTTGAGCTTTGCCGAATGGTAGTTGAGTGACGGCGTATTTATAATATCTGCGATTCTTCTGATGAAAAGGTGAAAGAATATTGGTTTCGAAAAGAGTTTCTCCATATACTGTTGGAGTCATGTATTTCAGAACCGATGACAGTGTATTACTTCTATGCGGAATAGTGCTTATGTTCAACAAGCGTTTGGCTACAGGTTTACCTTTAGCATCCAACGTCATTTGGTTATAATACTCACTGATAAATCTTCTACCACCACCATGTGCTACAGCATACATTGTTGGCACAAGCATGAGGGTAGCATTACGCTTGTTTGTTTTGATTTGAAATTTAGTATAGGCATAACTCTTGTGTGCTGCTCTACCTGCCGTGTCAACAGTTTGTGCATATTTAAATACCAAACACATCACCGAGTCACTAAAGGCGTCTCTCGGTGACATTCTTCTTGCATGTGCTGCAAAAGCCATCATGCAGAAGATAATCGTCAAAATGATGTGTGTTTGATAT